>Ga0187856_1000329_pt1 | contig 44371 bp, 43 predicted proteins | sample June2016WEW_8_40_FD_132443 | JGI IMG/M metagenome (GOLD analysis project Ga0187856, IMG submission 132443) | Peatland microbial communities from SPRUCE experiment site at the Marcell Experimental Forest, Minnesota, USA - June2016WEW_8_40 | ecosystem: Environmental > Terrestrial > Soil > Wetlands... | reverse complement strand
TTTCTTAGATGGGTCACGGAGACACCTCCTGTGACCCAAACTTATCTCAGCCCTCGGGCAACCACTGTTCTGTTCGCCTCACGCGAAGCGTCCGCCGCCGGGCGGCTTCGTTCAAACGGGGTTCTGGGAAGTTAGGAGCGGCGGTTCCCAACGGATTGTCGGCAACTCGGAAATTATCTGCCACAGGGCGTATAGCTCTCGCGAACAGCGACTTGAACGAATCGCCGCTTCTTTCAGGCTGCGCCGTCACCGACCCCAAAGGCGATGAGGAAGCAGGTAGATGAATCCGGCGAAGGCTCCCCACTGAGTGGATGTTCTGGTCAGGCCGCGGTCGAAGCCCGTTTCGAGCACGTTTCGGCGGACCTGGTGATCAGCGGTCCATTTTTACTTACGTTCTTCTCTCCTGTAACATCACACTCGTGAAGCCTTTGGAGTTGCTCGGCCAAGCATTTTCTCGAGACGGCACCGTCCTGAAGCTGATCCGTCGCAGCGATGAGTACATCATCCTCGCCAATGGAAAGAGCCTTATGTCGAGCCGCATGCACGGCTCAGAGGAGGCGCTGGCGACATTCGCTTGCCGACGGGCGCGGACTCTGGAGCAGCCCAGCGTGCTCATCGGCGGCCTCGGTATGGGTTTCACGCTACGGGCGACGCTCGATCTACTTCCACCGGACGCGACGGTTGTCGTGGCCGAACTGGTGCCCGCGGTAGTGGAGTGGAATCGTGGCCCGCTCGGACCGCTGGCCGGAGAGCCGCTGAAGGATGCGCGCGTGCGGGTCGAGATCGACGACGTCGCCGTAATACTCAGTTCACGGCGCAGCCAGTTCGATGCCGTACTGCTTGACGTGGACAACGGCCCGACCGCTTTTGCCGGCTCGAACAACGCCGGGCTCTATGACGACCGCGGAATCGCCGCCGCCCGCGCGGCTCTTAAGATGGACGGCGTGCTGGCCGTCTGGTCGGCCCGAGAGGATCTGAAATTCGAGCAGCGCTTGCGCCATGGCAGGTTCGCGGTCGAGGTGGAGCGCGTGCGCGGTCGCCTGAAAAAGGGCGGTCCCCGCCACACGATCTTTCTGGGTCACAAATCTCCGAAGAGGTGAGAGCGCTTGGACGGGACCAACTCCCGATGAACGGCGTTCCGGGAAATGAAGGTCATGCTTCTGGGGGGATGGTCGGCTAGACGGAAGCTACCTGCCGTAGCCTCTTCAGCCTTGGCGAGCGGACTCATGCACGAAACGCTGCTTCTTTCAAGCCGCCCCATCACCTGCCCCAAAGGCGATGGGGAAGCAGGTAAGTGAATCCGGCGAAGGCCTCCCACTGTGTGGATGTGCTGGTCAGGCCGCGGTCGAAGCCCGCGTCGAATACGAGCGTCTTCTTTGCTGTATAACCCACGGCCCAGAGATTCCCCACGGCGTTGCCGCGAAGGAAGGGCTGGGTGAAGTGCCAGATTTCGCCCGACAAAGAAAATCTCCCCACAATTGGGTGAGAAATGGAGAGCGACTGACCGAACTGCGCTCGGCGAACCGGCCCCTGAGTGAGTTCGTTGAGCATGGCATTCGCGTCGTAGTGGAAGCCTTTGACGTCGGCGCTTGCGAGCAGCAGGCCGGAGTTGACCGGGCTGCCGAAATCCACTTCGGGAGCGCCGCCGTCGTACGCACGATGAAAGTAGCTCACGGCCACGGTGGGCGTGGCGCCTTCACCGTGCGCGAGCACTACTTGCGCGCCGAAGAACACGTCCGCCACGCTGTTCGCGGAATTCCCATCCAACGTGTAGTGGGCGATCGGCTCGCTGGCGGCCAGCAGTTCCAGGCGCGGCGCAACCGAGAGCTTCATGGTTTCGTTGAAGCCGACTCGCGTGGAAAACTCGGGCGAGTCGCTTGCGCCGAGCGCGCCGGTCTCGAATTGCAGGTAGCTCACCGGTGTGAGCGTTGCCGGAGTGGAGACGGTAGGCCTGCCCGGATTGGCTTCGGGCTCATCGGGCGCGTCTGACTGCGCTGCCGCGCGCTGGGTGAAAACCAGCAGGCCCATGCACGCGCAGATCAAGGTGATGGAGAACGCCTTCGGAGCCGGGAGCACGTGAAGATTATAAGCTGCACTGACCTCAGGGGTTAAAACCCCTTCGGTTCCTATGACCATGCGGCACGGCTGAAGCCGTGCCCTGACGGCTCGTCAAACTGGGACGCCACGCGGCGGGGGCTAAATTCACGCTGGTAGCATAGGGCTGCTCGTGTACGATTGAGGTGGGCCACTCATGAGAAGGTCGACACAACTTCTCGCTATGCTCGTCTGTGCGGCGGCTTTCGTTCCCTCAGCGTTTGCCGGGGACACCGCGCGCCCGCGTTTGTCCGAGAAAATCACACAGGCAAATTCCGTGTTCGTTGATTGCGTCTGCCCCCGGGAATTGGGTGCAGCGCGGGATGCCGCTTTGCACCAACTCCAGGACTGGGGACGCTTTCAGATCGCGGAAAACCACCGGCAAGCGGATTTGATCTTTCTCTTTTCCGGCAACCCGTACCTCGGCGACTATCTCACGCGCGACGGCCCCGATAAAAGGCCCGTCGCGATCAAATCGACGATCATGACCGTCATCGATCCGGAGACAGGCCAAAGTCTGTGGACCGATTCGAGGGAATGGGGCGCCTGGCGCGTCAAAGGCGCCACCAAAGACTTGATCGACGAGCTTCGCCACCAAATGGAAGACCAGACGGCGAAGTGGAGCCTGAACGACGTTCTCATGTGCAGCGTGACGCCCGTCTACGCGGGCTTTGTGCATCTCACGCCGGACGAGGCGCTCGCGAAATCCGATCCTGGGGCCGGAAAAGTTTCCGGCACGCCCGATCGCCTCATGTTGACCTCTCCCGACGCGCCGGGCTTTTGCAAGCGCACCCACCTCATTCTCAATCCCGATCACCGAATCTTCGGCTTTGAAGTAAACGCCACCCCGGCGGATGATCTGGACGTCAGCGACGTCCTGCTGCGCGCCGACCAGTTCGATTTCACCAGTGGGAAGTTTGCCGGTGGCGGCCAGGTCTACTTCACTGCCCGGAGCAAGGACAGAAAAGTTCTGATCCAATATGAAGTTGTTGGCCACAGATTAGTGCTGTCGCGGGTCTCCTACTTTTACTGAGAAACGAGGCATTCGTCTCGAAGACGCCCGCATGAGCAGCACTCTCGAATTCACTCTGCTGATCGCCGCAGGATCGCTCCTCGCCGGGATGCTCGGCTCGCTCACGGGCCTCGGCGGCGGCGTGGTGATCGTCCCGCTTCTGACGCTCGTCTTCCACGTGGACATCCGCTACGCGATAGGCGCGTCGCTCGTTTCCGTGATCGCGACGTCGTCTGGCGCCGCCGCCGCGTACCTGAAAGAAGGCTACTCGAACATGCGCGTGGGAATGTTCCTCGAGGTTGCGACGACGATCGGCGCGCTCTGCGGAGCGTACCTCGCCGCGCGCATGCCCACCGCAGCGATCGCGATCATCTTCGGAATCGTGCTGCTGTACTCAGCGTGGATGTCGATCCATCCGGACGCGGACGTCTCGCCGGGGCAAACGCAGGATCGGATCGCGGGCCTGCTCAGGCTCGACGGCAGCTACCCGACGCCGGAGGGGATGCGCGCGTATCACGTCCGCGGCGTGCCGCTCGGTTTCGGATTGATGTACATCGCGGGCGTGCTCTCCGGGCTGCTCGGGATCGGTTCGGGCGCGGTGAAGGTGCTGGCGATGGACCGCGCGATGCACATTCCATTTAAGGTCTCGACCACGACGAGCAATTTCATGATCGGCGTCACGGCTGCGGCCAGCGCGGGAATTTACTTGCATCGGGGCTATATCGATCCGGGACTCGCCATGCCGGTGATGCTGGGGGTCGCGGCCGGTGCGCTGATCGGCGCGCGGATTCTGCCCGGCGCGAAAGTGCGAACGCTGCGGATCGTCTTTAGCGTGGCGATTGCGGCCATCGCGGTCCAGATGATCTACAAAGGCATCGGAGGAAAGATTTAAGTGAAGGAATCGACCGTACTGACCGACAGGCGCCTCGAGGCGTTGCTCGGGCAGATCCTGCGCGCGGGCGTGCTCATCGCGGCGGCGGTTGTGCTGGCGGGAGGCGTGCTATATCTGGCGAAATATGGCGGCCAGGCGCCGCACTACGGAATTTTCCGGGGCGAGGTTTCGGATCTCCGCTACGTGTCCGAAATTTTCAGGGATGCGGTTGCGTGGCACGCGCGCGGGCTGATCCAGTTCGGCCTGCTGATCTTGATCGCCACGCCGATTGCGCGCGTGGCGTTTTCGGTCGCTGCTTTTGCGGCGGAGAAAGACTGGCTCTACGTGGCAACCACGTTGATCGTGCTGGCTATCCTGATTTACAGCCTGGCGAGCAGTTGAAGACGGAGCGTGACCGCAAAAATGGCGGCGACAATTGAAGTAGAAAAAAACGGCGAGGGCGAGTTTCACGTCCGCGTGATCGAGGGCAAGAGCGAGACGTCGCACCGCGTCACGCTGAAGGCCGTGGATTACGAGCGCATCGCGGGCGGCAAGGTCGCGCCCGAGGAGCTCGTGCGACGCTCGTTCGAATTCTTGCTCGAGAACGAGCCGAAGGAATCGATCCTCGCGCGATTCGATCTGACCGTCATCAGCCGCTACTTCCCGGATTTCGAGCGTGAAATCAAACGGAGGCTGGCGTGAACTTGACGGACGGAGAACGGGGCTGAAGGCGGCGATGATGTCGAATCGGCGGGCTCATTTCGGGATTCGGTTTCGTGATATGGTCGTCGCTCGCGTGCGATCTCTTCCCTTGACGCGGATGGTTCTTGCGGCCGCTCTGGCCTGGGGCGGCAGCCTCTGGGCGCAGCAGCAACCGCCCGCCACTACATCACAGCCTCCAGCCGCGCCCTCACCTGTGCCGGTAGAAGCGCAGAAGAACCCGCTAGCGCCGTGCTGGCAGCCTGCGCCGATGGTGAGCTGGCAAGATTACGAAGGCCCGATGAACAAAGTAGTCGGCGCGTTCGGAAGAAAACTCGAACGCAAGACGGTTCACGCACCGCATTTCAAACCGGGGGCGGTGCTGTGCTCCCTGAATTTCGAAGGTAAATTCTTGCTGTTCGTCAACGACACGATCGACCCGATCACGTTTCTGAACGTGGGTTTCAACGCAGGCATCGATCAGGCGGAGAATAGCGACCCTACGTTCGGGCAAGGCGCCGCCGGATATGGCAAGCGGTTCGGAGCAAACATGGCGGATGCGGCTTCGAGCGCGTTTTTCAAGGACTTTGTGTATCCGGAAATCTTCTCGGAGGACCCGCGCTACTATCGGATGGCTCACGGCAGCGCCAAGGCGCGCCTCGGCCACGCGCTCGAACACGCATTCGTGGCCTACCGGGACAACGGCACTCAGATGTTCAACTTCAACGAATGGCTCGGGACAACGAGCGGCGTCGTGCTCAGCAACATGTATCACCCGGGCAATTCGCGCAGCGTCGCTTCCGCGTCGGAGCGCGTGGCGTACAACGTCCTCAACGACATCGGCTTCGATATTCTGCGCGAGTTCTGGCCCGAAATCGCGCACAAATTCAAATTGCCCTTCCGCGACGAGCCACGCCCCGCAAACACTTTCACACCCTCGAATTAAGTCTTCTTTGCGGCCGCAAAACTTCTCGTACGATGTGGAAAAATCTTAGCGATAACCGAGCACAGGCCTGCAAGCGAGAATTGAGCATAGATCGAAAGTACCGGAGCGGGGGTACGGTGTACCCATTTGCGCAGAGGGGCGCAGGCAGTATTTTATTGATTCCACAGCCAAGCGGGAAAAACAGCGGGCGACGTCGGGCGAGTACTGCCTCACAACAATGGCGATGCGACAACCCAACCTAGGGCTACGCACCAAGTTCCTGCTATCGCTCGTTCTAACAACAACGGGATTGAGCTTTGCCACCTTACTGGTCGTGCGGCACTTGGCGAAGAAGCATCTGCAGCAGGAAATCGTTACGGAGGCGCAGAACTCGGAACTCACATTCAAAGCGCTGCTCCATCAACGCCAAGCGGCATTGAGCCGCAAGGCGAACTTGCTGGCTACGCTGGCGGCAGTGACGCTCACGGACGATCCCGCTCTGCAAGATTCCGCGGATAACCCACTGGAAACGGAAGGCAGCGATCTGGTGGTGCTGACAGACGGCGACAACAAAATCACAGCGTTGCACACCACAAATCCGCATTTCACGGCGAGCGATGCGGAGGGGCTGCTGTCCAGGTCTGTGAGCCGAGGGGCAACTTCGGATTGGTGGTACGCCGGCGGCGCTCTCTATCAGGTCGTGCTGCAACCTGTGCAACGTCGCGTGTCCCCGGAGGACCCGCCATCGGGAACGGTCGTCGTTGGGCGCGAGATTGGATATGCCGCGGTGCACGACATGGGGCGCATGTCGTCCAGCGGCGTGGCCTTCAGCTACGGCGCGGATGTTGTTGCGAGCACGCTGACGCCGCTCGACGAGCACGAACTAGGCCAGCGGGCTCGGGGAATGGCTTCAGAAGGGCAGATCCAGATACGGGACGAGCCATACTTTGCGATCTCAGTGCCGCTGACCGATGCCCCCGCGCCGAGCGCGAGGCTGATTATTTTGAAATCGTACCGTGAAGCGGCGGCATTTTTGAACGAGCTCAATCGTTTACTGATCGGGCTGGGAACCATCGCGCTGCTAACTGGGACGTGGCTGGCGATTTTTATCTCCGACACATTCACACGCCCGCTGGAGAATCTGGACAAGGGAGTGCAGGCGCTGGAGCGGGGAGATTTCAACTTTCCGCTCGAAGCGCGAGGCGACGACGAAGTGGCACACGTGACGCGCGCTTTCGATCAAATGCGCGGCACGCTCCAAAAAAATGAGTCGCAGAAGCAGCGGCTCGAAGAACAACTTCGGCAGTCTCAGAAGATGGAGGCGCTGGGGCGGCTGGCGGGCGGCGTCGCGCACGATTTCAACAATCTGCTCACCGTGATCAAGGGGCACAGCGACTTGATGGTCGAGCGGCTTGATTCCGGGCATCCGCTGTTGGGGAGCGGCCAGCAGATCCGGAAGGCGGCCGACCGCGCCGCTGCGCTCACGCGCCAGATGCTCGCGTTCAGCCGGCAGCAGGCGCTGGAAGCGACCGTGTTCGATTTGAACGCGCTCGTGACCGACATGTGCAAGCTGTTGAGGCGGCTGATCCACGAAGATGTCGAATTCGTTTTTCGACCGGGGGAATCGCTTGGCCGGGTGAAAGCCGATACCGGCCAGATTGAGCAGGTGCTGCTGAACTTAGTGGTGAACGCTTGCGACGCCATGGCGCAAGGCGGCAAGCTCACGGTCGAAACGCACAACCTGCTGGTGGATGCGGACTACGCTGGAACGCGCCCGACTCTGGAGGTGGGGCACTACACGGTCCTCACCGTCACTGACACGGGCCACGGGATGGATACGGAGACCAAGGCGCGCATATTCGAGCCGTTTTTCACCACAAAGGAACAAGGCAAAGGCACGGGGCTTGGTCTCGCAACCGTGTACGGCGTGGTGAAGCAGAGCGGCGGGTTCATCTGGGTGGAAACCGCCCCAGGAGCAGGAAGCCGCTTCGAAGTGTATTTGCCCCGAGTCGAGGCGGACATTAAGCCCGCTCAAACCGAGAATCTGACGCCCGCGCGCGCATGCGCGTCTGAAACGGTGTTGCTCGCCGAAGACGAGGAAGGTGTGCGGGAGTTGGCCTGCGAATTCCTGACTGCGGCGGGCTATCGCGTCTTCGTGGCGCAGGATGGCGAAAGGGCCTTGAAAATTGCCGAAATGCTCAACGAGCCAATTCATTTGCTCGTGACCGATGTGGTGATGCCGAAAATGCGAGGGCCTGAACTCGCGGAACGGCTTAAGCGTGTTCGCCCGGATATAAAGGTGGTTTATATGTCCGGGTACCTTGATCAAGACGCGAGCAGCGAACACTCCGTAGGCGATTCCGAATACCTGCAGAAGCCATTCTCCCGCGACCTCCTGGTGCACAGGGTTGGCGCCGCTCTCCGCAACGGTTCGTCGGTCACGGCGATGGCCGGACAATCAATCGTCGCGTAAGCGGCCATTGCTTTTGCGGGTGCTGTCGCAGCAAGAGCCGCGCCCACGGAGATCTTTAAAAACCAAGAGTTAATGGACCGTGATGTTGACGGTGGCAGTGGTGCGGCCGAAGGCGTTGGTGGCATAGAGCGTGTAGGTCGTCGATTGCGACGGCGTGACGATTACGCTCGTGCCGCGCGTCGCGCCGATGTCCGGCGAGACGATCAGGTACGACGCGCGGTCACGCTCCAACTGAGCGTGACGGGCGTGCCCGCGGAAACGGATTGCGAACTCGCGGCGAAGCTCGAAATCGCGGGCGCGGATCCTTGCGGGATATTCGCGTTCGTGTAAATCGGCGTCATCTGGATTACATCGAAATCCGAAGCGGTGACGCCGTCGAGATTGTGCAGATCGTCGTTGTTCCAGCGATCGTCTGGTGCGCCGCTGATGTACATCGACGAGCCGTTGTCCGCCATGATCATGCCGTATTTCTTGAGCGCCGCGAGAATCACCTGATTCGTCGCGGAGAATCCCGAAATATCGAAGCTGGCCTTGAGGCGCATGCGCATTCCCATCGGGGCAGCGTTGGCGTTTGAGGAATTCGCGGCCCAGTGCGACGCGGGGGGGACGAACGCGGCGCGGCTCGATTGCAGCGTGAAGCGGAGCGCGTGGTTGATCGCGCCGGCGGCGACTTCGTCGTAGCGCGCGAGGCCCGGAAAGATCGGCAGACCGGCGGCGTCGGCGGATGTCCACGTGTAGGGACGCTGCTCGTCGGCTGTCAGGTCCCAGACGGCCGTGGAGCCTGCATTCCATGCCGAGCCGCTCGGCGATGCGTTGTACAGCTCGTAGAGCCAGCAGTTCGCGTTGTCGAGGATCAGTACGTGCTGGTCGCCGCTCGGATTCGGATCGCCTTCGATCGGCGCGTTGAGTGGAATCGGCATCGGGCCGGGATCGCTTTCGTCGCCATACGCGGTGAAGTTGATCGTCACGGGCCCCTGCGACGAATCGACCACCTCATACGGAATGCCCATGATCGAGCCGTTGTAGAGGCCCGATCCGAAATCGGGATGTACCGGAACGCTCGCGCCAATGAAATTGATGATCACGGCGGAATTCGGGTCGACGGGCGCGGATGAGATGTCCTGATTCCAGAGATTGTCCGCAGGGAACGGCACGAAACCGTTGAGACTGCCTCCCTGCCCTGCGGTCATCACACTGCACACGGGCGGTGGCGGAGGCGGCGGATTGCCGCCGCTCTGCGAAGTCACCTGCAAATTCACAGAGCCGGACGTCGCGCTGCCGGGATTCGGATTCGTGACCGTGACGGCAAAGTTGCCTGCCGATGAGGCGCTCCCGGTCGCAGTGAGCTGCGTCGACGAGACGAAAGTCGTGGCGAGAGGAGAACCGGCGAGATGCGCCTGCGCGCCGCTCACGAAGCCGCTGCCGTTGAGCGCGATCGAGAAGTTACCGGTCGAGATGGAGGTTGGCGCGACGCTCGCGAGCACAGGTATCGGATTCCACAGCGTCACCACGCTCTTGCCAAAGGAGCTGGAGTCGGCGGCGCTGACAGCCTGCACCGTGACGGTATTTGAATTCGGTACGCTCGCAGGCGCCGTGTAGGCGCCCGATGAAGTGATCGTTCCGATGGAAGCGCTGCCTCCCGCGACGCCGTTCACTTGCCAGGTTACGGACGAATTCGACGTGCCGGTTACGGTGGCGGTGAAGGATTGTGACGCGCTCGCGCGGACGTTCGCGGCGCTCGGCGAAACCATGACCGTAATCGCCGGAGGCGGCGTGCCGGGGTTGCCAGAATTGCCGCTACCCGTGGTCGTGCCGGCGCAATCGGCCTGAAGAAGAGCCGCAACGAGCACGAAGATAGGGAGAATGCGTCGCATGACGGGGAGCGGTTTTGCAGTTCAAGAGTTTGGCGCGCGCCGCCGTTGGGAACTACTGTACCTAGGGACAAAATCGGGTCAGGGGAAAGAAAACCGGAGGAATGCTGGGTGGATTGATCGCCCGCTAGAACTTCCCTTCCGCGATCCATTTGCGCACTTCGTCAGCAACCGAAAAAGCGGGCAGCTCGCCGGCTTCGTACTGCGCTCCGAGGATGTGGGCATTCACTTCGAGCGGGATGCCATCGTAGCCGCCGCCCGCGAGGAAGCCTCGAACGTAAAGCTCCGCAAAGCGGTCGATTCCCAATTGCCGGTACTGCTCCACATGCACGAGTTCATGAAACAGCACGCCGCGCGAAAACGGCCCGTGCGACACGACCACGTTTCCGAAGGTGATCGCCGCCATAGTCGCTTGATCGGGCAGGCCGGTCAGTCCAACGCTCCTTAGCATGGGATAGAAGTCGGGATTTGGCACACGCTCGCCCTGCAGCACGAGCAGACGGGCGCTATCGAGCAACTCCGGCGAAAAAAAATCGCTCATGTCCGTCCGCTGTTCGGGCGAAAGAGGAATCGCGCGTGGGAGGTACCGGTCGCGCTGATCTGCAATGTATTTGGCGACCATGCGGGACACCTGCGAGATCAACGCGGAGTTGAGGGACGGCAGCACTCGCTCAGTCTAGCCGTCGAGCCGCGGACGCTCAACTGTGATTCAGATCCGCACGGCAGCGCCGCGTGGCGCAACCTCTATTGATTCAGCAGTGGGATGCTCGACGCCGGAGCGGGCGGTGGAAACGATTTGAGAAAGGCGTAGATATCCGCGAGGTCCTGATCCGAAACGACCTTCGCCGTATACGGCGGCATCTGGCCGGTGGGTGCGCGGACGTAACGGAGAACCGCCGCGAACGAAATCGCGGGCGGACCGATGCGCGGCCCGGTGCCCGCACCCGCGCCCTGACGGCCATGGCATTCATAACAGCCGTACGAAGCGAAAAGACGCTTGCCGTTTTCGGCATTTCCCGTGAGCGATTCGCCGCTAGCCTGAGCGGGAGCCACGGATTTCAGGAAAGCGAAAATGTCGGCAAGATCCTGATCGGAGGCGGTAGCAACCGGAACCGGCGGCATCTTGCCGGTCGGCTGCCGGACGTAACCGATCATCGCCGGAAGCTCCACGAGCGGCGGAGCGATTTGCGGAGCGAGGGAGGTGCCCTGCCCCTGCGCACCGTGGCAGGCGGTGCATCCAGCACTCGCGAAGACGCGCTTGCCGGTATCCACATTTCCGGCGGATTTCGCGGGGGGCGTGGTTTGAGCGCGAGCAACGCCGCCGGCCAACAACGCGCATCCCATTGCCACACAAATTGCACAACGCGCGAATCGCTTGATCATCGTTGCCTCGCCCGGCGACAGCACTGAGTTTTCATCTTTGCCCTCGAAGAGAAATTCCTCACTGCGCTCGGAATGACAGCCAACCTTTCGCATCGCCTCAACGCGGCTGCGTAAGCACGTCGACGAGCGCGGGATCGCCGCGCTTGACGACTTCGATGGCGCGCCGAATCGCGGGCGCGAGATCTTTCGGATCGGCGATCGGACCTTCGCCGTGCATGCCCATGCTCTGCGCGAGTTTCGCGTAATCGATGGGCGGATCAACGAGCGTATTGCCGATGGCAGCGCGCGTGATGCCTCGGTTGTGCCGCCCGGCCATGATCTGAATCTGCATCAGCTCCTGATGGTACGCGCGGTTATTGTGCATGATGATCAGGAGCGGAATGCGAGAGTGTGCGGCGGTCCAGAGCACGCCGGGGGCGAACATCAAGTCGCCGTCATTTTGAATGCTGACGGTGAGGCGTCCGTGCTTGCGATTGGCGAGCGCCGCGCCGACGGCCGCAGGCGCACCGTAGCCGACGCCGTAGCCGCCTTCCGCGCCGATATAGTGATAGTGCTTGTTGAAATCCCACAAGCGCAGCGGCCAGCGACTGACGAACTGGCAGTTCGAGACGAGCGACCAGTCTTCGCCCTTGATCTGCGCCCACAATTCGGCGGACATGCGCGCGGTGCTGATCGGGCTGCCGTCCCAGCCGGAGGTCGCGGCGTCGCGCGCGCTCTGCATTGCCTGCTGGTGAGCGGCGGCGTGCTTCGTGCCGCGATCGGCGAACGCGCGCTTGTGATCGTCGGTGATCTGGCGCTTCACGGCCTCGATGAGCGAGGGAAGCGTGGCTTCGGCGTCCGCGGCGATGGCGAGATCGGTAGGCTGGTAGCGCTGAAAATCCTGATAGTTGCTCTTCAGGTAGAGGTCGTTCGCGGTGATGCTGATGAGTTTCGTGCCGGGCTTTGTAGAGGAGCGAAACTGCTCGTTCACCTGGCCGCGGACGGAGTTCACGCTGCTCCAGAAGTCGGTCAGCTCGAGTCCGGCGACGAGGTCGGCGTTTGCGATGGTCGCGCCCGCGCGCTCGGTGTGATTGAGCGGGTGGCGCGTCGGGAAATTCATTCGGCCGTTGCGATCGACGACCGGCGCCTGCAGAACTTCGGCAAGTTCGATCATCGCCGCGAGGCCCGCGGGCGTGCGCGCGACGCGATCGGTGACGAGCACCGGATTCTCCGCTGCCACAAGCAGGCGCGCCGCCTCCGCCACCGCGCCCGAATCGCCCGTAGGAGGCGAGGTCATCGTGACCTTGGGAATGGTCAGGTTGGCGCCGTCGGAAACAGCATCTTCCTGCAGTTGTGTGCCAGCAACGAGCGCGACCGGCATCATCGGCGGCGTGGTCGCGATTTTGTACGCGCGCACCGCGGACTCGGAGAACGCCTGAAGCGAGAGCGGGTTGTCGTCCCACTTCACGAAGTCGCGGATCATCGCGGCGGGATCCTGCGCGGCGTGGGTCCAGTCGACCTGCCCGAAGCGCAGGCCTGCGTCTGAAAAGTTGCCGAGGATGATGTACACGGGCACGCGATCGCAGAAGGCGTCGTAGATCGCCATCGAGGCGTGCTGCAATCCGACGGTGCCGTGCACGCAGACGAGCAGCGGCTTGCCCTCGATCTTGGCGTAGCCGTGGCCCATGGCGACGGCGGATTCTTCGTGGCAGCAGGTGATGAATTCGGGCTTCTGGTTGCCGCCGTAATTGATGAGCGATTCGTGCAAGCTGCGGAACGAATTGCCGGGATTGGCGCAGAGATACTCGAAATCGAGCGTCTTGAGAACGTCCACCATGAAATCGGAGCCGGGTCGATCGACGGTGAGGACTTCGACGGAGGAAGCTGCGTCCGGCAACGGCGGCTTCGCGAGAGTGGGCGCGGAAGCGTTGCGGTGCGGCTCGGGTGGCGCGGCAGTCGCGGCACCGGGAGTGACGACCAGCGCGGCCGTACCCGCAGCAGCGGCTCTAAGGAAATCGCGGCGGTCGATGGAATCTTTCTTGGACTTTCGCACGGCGGCACCTCCCACTTTCGCCGGAGAGATTACTCCGAATCAGGGATTCGCGCACTATTCACTTCGCGGCGCGCTGGGCCGCTCGCCGCTGGGCGACCCAGTCGAGAAAGCGCTCCATGCGGGCGCGTTCGCGCCACATCAGGCGGAAGAATTTGCGCGCGTCGAGATCGGCGGCTTCGTGGCCGAAAAATGTTTCGAGGCGCCATTGAATGTAGGGCGATTTCCACGGGCGCAGGCGGTAGCCCTTGGTGGTGATCCAGTAGTAGCGCAGGGCGTTGAACATCCGCGCAGAAGCGTATCACGAGAGGCAAACAAAAAACTGGCGAGACCCCAGCGCTACAAATCACGAGTCACGAATCATTGCAGCCGGCGGACCCACACGCGCTCGGTGGCGGGCTTGCCGAGATGGATGCGAGCGGAGCCGTGGCCCGCGACGGTGAGAGCCATCGTCTCGTCATACTCGCGTTCGAGGACGCGGACGCGCGCGAAAGGGCGCAGATGGCGCTGCTCTAGAAATTCGAGGAACGCAGGATCCTTTTCGTACACGCGCAGAACTTCGTAGGAGTGGCCCACCTCGGCGTCCGAAAGACGAACCGCGCCGTGCTTTCTGCGAAGCCGCGCCATGCCGCCAAAGAGCGGGACGCCGTGCGGGCAGCGGCTGTCGCGTCCGAAGCGCGCGAGGAGAAGACGCGCGACCTCGGGCGAAATGCCGTGCTCGAGGCGCTCGGCCTCTTCGTGCGCGCGCGACCATTCGAGGCCGATGATCTCGGTGAGAAGCTTTTCGGCGAGACGATGACGCAGGACGAGATGCTGCGCGATGCCCTTCCCTTTCGCGGAAAGAGAAATGCGCCCGTCGCGCTGAACGCGAAGGTATCCGCTGCGCGCCATGCGCTGGAGCGCTGCGGTCACGGCCGGCGGCGTGACGCCGAGGTCTTCGGCGAGGCGCGCGCTGATCGGGACCTGCTCTTCCTGGACGATCTCCCAGATCGCTTTGAGGTAGTCCTCTTGTGAGACGCTGGGTAGTTCGCGGCGCATGGGTCTTATTGTACTTCCCCTTGTCACGTGATCCGCGCGGTCGTCGCGGCTACGCAACCTTCAAAACGATTTTGCCGAACTGCTCGCGGTTTTCCAGGCGCTTATGCGCTTCGGCGGCGTGTTCGAGCGGCATGACGCAATCGATCACAGGCTTGAGCAGGCCGCGGTTGAACAGCTCGAGAACGGGGAAAAGCTCGCCCTTGTGTCCCATGAACGAGCCGAGAATCGAAAGCTGCCGCGCGAAGACGTAGGCGATATTGATTTTGCTCTCGAAGCCAGTCGTCGCGCCGCAGGTGACGAGACGCCCACCCACGGCGAGGCTGTAGACGCTCTGCTCCCATGTGGCGTGGCCGACGTGCTCGAAGACGACGTCCACTCCGTGGCCGCCCGTGAGGCGCTTCACTTCGCGCGCGAATTCTCCCGTGTGAAGCAGCGCTTCATCGGCGCCAAGCTCTTTCGCTTTGCGGAGCTTTGGCTCGGAGCCGGCAGTGGCGATCACGCGCGCGCCGGTCGCCTTCGCGATCTGGATCGCGGCGCTGCCGACGCCGCTGCCCGCGGCGATCACGAGCACGGTCTCGGCAGGCTGGAGATGCGCGCGATAAAAGAGCATGTGCCACGCGGTGAGAAAAACGAGCGGAATCGCGGCGGCTTCCTCGAACGTGAGATTGCCCGGAATCGGAATCACGTTGACGGCAGGCGATTTCACAAATTCGGCGCATCCGCCGGGCACGCCGGAGCCGAAAAGCGTGTAGTCCTTGCAGAAATTGTCGTGGCCCGCGATGCAGGAGGGGCACTGGCCGCAAGAAATGCCCGGCGCGAGCAGAACTTTGTCTCCCACTTTCACATGGGTAACGCTCTCGCCGATTTGCGCGACTTCGCCGGAGATGTCGCTGCCGGGAATGTGCGGCAGAGGAATTTCCCGACCGGGAAGTCCGCGGCGGACCCAGAGATCGAGGTGATTGAGCGCGCAGGCGCGGACACGGACGAGGACGTCGTGGGCGCCGATGACAGGCTCGGGGACGTCTGTGTAGCGGAGAACCTCAGGACCGCCGTGGTGCGCAAAAATCACTGCCTTCATGCGAGCCTCCGAATGGATCGAGCGCGGGCTAAAGTAGCATCGCGCTTGAGCGGTGTCCAGATGACGCGAGTTCACGCTGGAGGCGCATAGCGCTTAGGTCACCCGCTGATTGACAGGGCCGGGCAGGGCGACGTACGCTCAGGAAAACACATGGATATCTTCGAAGAGATCGTGCGGATGCGGAAGGCGGGCGAGCGCGGCGCGCTTGCGACGATCGTCCACACCAACGGCTCGATCCCGAGCTACGAAAGCTCGCGGATGCTGGTGCGCGAGGACGGCTCGATTGCAGGCACGATCGGCGGCGGATGCGTGGAAGCCGAAGTCTGGGCGGCGGCGAAGGACGTGATGCGCGTCGAACAGCCGCGCAAGATGGCGTTCAATCTGAATCATGAAGCTGCGTTCGACGCGGGGCTGATCTGCGGCGGCACGCTCGAGATTTTCGTCGAGCCGATTCTGCCGACGCCGGTGCTTTATATTTTCGGCGGCGGGCATGTGTCGCTCGCGGTGGCGCGCACGGCCAGCGCGGTGGGATTTGCCGTCGGCGTGGCGGACGACCGCGAGACGTTCGCGAACGCGGAACGCTTCCCGATGGCCGGGGAAATTTACACGACGTACGAAGACGCATTCGAGAAGATCAAGCCGAACGCGTCGAGCTATCTGCTGATCGTGACGCGCGGGCACAAGGACGACATGCGCGTGCTCGCGTGGGCCGTGCGGACCGAGGCGCGCTACATCGGCATGATCGGGAGCAAGCGCAAGGTGCTGTCCGTCTACAAGGCGCTCGAGAAAGAGGGCTACTCGGCCGAGGAGTTCGAGCGCGTGCACGCGCCCGTGGGATTGGACATCGGCGCGCTCGCGCCGGAAGAAATCGCCGTCAGCATCGCTGCCGAATTGATCGCCGTGCGCCGCAACGCGCAAAATCTGCCGCACAAATCCGTCAAGCTCTCGCACGCCGCAAGCGTCCATCACGACTGAAAACGAAATGTCCGACGCGGTCTCCCACCAAAGGCCGCACGCCGCGGCTTCCCGTTCAAGGCCGCTCGCCGCGGCCATACTCGCGGCCGGCGAATCGCGGCGCATGGGCACGCCGAAGGCGCTGCTTCCCTACCGAGGAAAAACTTTCGTAGAGCATCTAATCGAGGTGACGCGCCACCCGCGCGTGGGCGTCACGCGCGTGGTGCTGGGCGCGCACGTGGATGAGATTCGAGCGAAATTGCGCACCGAAGCCGCGTCGATCGTCGTGAATTCGGATTGGCAGCAAGGACAGCTATCTTCAATTCAGGCGGCGATTCGCAGTCTACCAGCGGGCGAGACCGATGGACTGATCCTCTGCCCCGTGGATCATCCAATTGTTTCCGCGGCGCTCGTCGCGCAATTGATCGAGCGATTCGACGCGAGCGGCAAATCGGTCGTGCTGCCGACGTTTCACGGCAAGCGCGGCCACCCGGTCATTTTTCGCGCGGCGCTGTACGACGAGCTGCTCGCCGCGTCTCCCGAGGTCGGCGCGCGGCAAGTTGTGTGGGCGCACGCCGAGGATGTGCTCGAAGTACCGACGGAAGAGGAAGGCGTGATTCTCAATTTGAACGATCCGGCCACGTTGGAGCGGGCGCTGGGTACGCCGGGCGGTAAAGAGTAGGCGAGGTTCCGCTAGAGCTTTCGCACGATGGCAGAGACCGCATCGGCGCAGAGTTGGGCGGCGTGGAACGTGGCGGGCGGCAGGCCGCCGAGGGCTCCGGAAATGTCTTCTGGGCTAATACGGCGCGCTTCCGCTGCCGATTTGCCTGCCAGGAGTTCGGTCAGGATCGAACTCGAGGCAATGGACGCGACGCAGCCCTGCGTTTTGAATCGCACCGCGGCGATGCGTCCGTCTTCCAGCCGAACGGCGAGGCGCAAAATGTCCCCGCAGACGGGATTCGTGACCTCAACGGTAGCGGTCGCGTCCGGCAGATCGCCGGAGTTGCGCGGATTGCGGAAGTGATCGAGAACTGCGTCGCTGAACATCGCCGCCAGTATACGGCCAGCCGACGATTTGAGCGCCCCGGGAAATCGGGAAACCTTCCGCCTTTCATATGAATCTCATTGACAGACTAGGGGTTAGCGCGATATTTTAGTTCTTCCTAGCCTATGTTCTCTCGTCAGGGCGCGAGGGGACTGTCATTAATCCGCCTACAAATTATCAGGAGATATGCAGATGCGACGACTCGTACACTGTCTCACCCTCGTGATCGCCATCGCGCTTGGCGCGACCGCCGGCTTCGCGCAGGATGGGAAGCTGAAAATCAAAGTGACGCCCAAGCAAGCGTACGTATTCGTGGATGGGAACGCCATCCGCGATGGAAACCAATCCATTCCACTCAGCCCGGGAAAGCACACCGTGGTGGTGGTGAACTACGGCTACAAAATTTCGACGCAGGACGTGACGATCGAGGCCGGCAAGTCCACGCCGCTCGAAGTCAAGCTCGATGCCTACGGCGGGGCTGTCGCCGGGCCGTATGGTGATATCGAGTTTAAGGGCGATCCGCGGGCGGCAGTGCTTTCGAACGGGACCACGCCGGGATATTTCGTGGGCCACGTCGACGAGTTCGATAACGACTGGATCTGGCACCAGAACCTGCTGTTGCCTCCCGGGACGCACCATTTGACGGTGACCCACGCTGGAAAGACTGTATGGTCCGGCGACGTGACGGTGGTAGCAGGCAAGAAGGTAATCGTGCAGCTCGCGAGCGGCACTCAGAAGACGGTCGATTGGAAGCGCGGAGAAAGCTTGAAGGATGTTGGGCGATTCAAAGCGGGCATCGCGAGCGCGCTGGTCGCCGTCGCTCCGGTGACCGGAAGCTTCAGCTCTTCGAATGCGAACATCAACTGCGGACAGTCCTCGACGCTGACATGGCAGACCGCCGAGACGGTGGACGCCAACATCAGCGGAATCGGCACGGTGGCAACGAGCGGAAGCCAGTCGGTTTCCCCGCATGCGACGACAACGTATAACTTCACCTCAGCTGGCCCGGGCGGAACGGTCACGGGCAGCAGCACGGTCAACGTCAACACCAAGGTCGACGCGAGCATCACCGCCAGCCCGACCGAGCTGCACTACCGCAAGATCGGCGACAAGGTACTCACGGACGATTCGTCCACCGTATCGTGGCAGACGTCGAACGCGGATAGCATCACGGTCGACGGCAAGACGGTGGCCGCCAGCGGCAGCGAGACGGTGAAGGCCGATCCCGCCGATTCATCGCAGGTCCCGGATGGCGCTCCGGCGCGCACGATCGACGAGAGCAAGAGCGTCGCGTTGAGCGCAACAAACGTTTGCGGCGGCTCCGCCACGCAGACGGCCTCGGTGCACATCACCGGAACCGTCGAACCCATTCCGGCGGTCACGCTGCAGAGCATCTTTTATCCGACGGACTATCCCGACAAGAAGAACCCGCAGGTTGGCCTCGTCCGCAGCCAGCAACTCGCGCTTGCGACGCTTGCCGGCGGATTCAAGAAATATCTCGAATACGATCCGGACGCCAAGCTTTCCGTGGAAGCCTACGCGGATGAGCGCGGGTCCAAGCCCTTCAACCAGGACCTGAGCGAGCGCCGCGTCGAGCGGATCAAACAGTACCTCGTCGATCAGGGCGTCTCGGCCGACAAGGTTGAGACCGCGGCCTACGGCAAAGAACGTCCGCTGGATAAGGCGACGGTCACCACACTCGAAGGCACCAACCCAAATACGCCTCCCAAGGCTCGCTTGAAGGACAAGCGCGGCGATTGGCTGGCGTACAACCGTCGTGCGGATATCGTCCTCCTGCCCTCCGGCAAGAAGTCGGCGCAGTTCTTCCCGCACACGGCCGACGACTCCGGGTTGATCTGGCAGGTGCCGAAGCCGGCGCTCAAGAAGGTGCAAGCGGATCAGTAATCTGTCTTGAAAAACTAAACGCGCCGGGGAGCGGATGCTCTCCGGCGCGTTTTTGTTTTTGGGGTAGGAAAACGCTCGGAACCGGGAGCTGCTATTGCTGAGTGTGGTCGCAGCGCTCATTCAGTCTGATGGAAAGCTGCTGGTGTGCCAGCGGCGGCGCGGCTCGAGGTTTGAGCTGATGTGGGAGTTCCCGGGCGGCAAACGGGAAGAGGGCGAGACGCTCGAAGACGCACTTGCGCGCGAACTGCGGGAAGAACTCGGCGTTGCGGCGCGGATCGGCCCGGAGGTCTTCCGCACGCGACATGAATATGCGGGCACCGGCGTGCCGTTCGAGCTGGTGTTTTTTGCCGCGGCCGCTGCGCCGGGCGAGGTCCACAATCTGGAGTTCGAGCAGATCGAGTGGCGAGCCCTGGAATCATTGCCGGAGTTGAATTTCTTGGCGGCCGACCAGGAGTTGATCGAGAAGCTAGCGAGGGGCGCGATTCGAGTGCCACGCGTGGACTAGCGCTACTTCGCGCCAAAAATCTTGCGGACGATCATCGCCACCGGATCGTAGAACTGATCCACAACGCGCTCCTTCAGCGGGATGATCGCGTTATCGGTGATGTGAATTTCCTCGGGGCAGACCTCGGTGCAGCACTTCGTGATGTTGCAGAGGCCGATGCCGAGCTCCTCTTTGAGCAGGCGCGCGCGGTCGGCGCCGTCGAGCGGGTGCATTTCGAGGCCTGCCGTGCGGACGAAGAAACGCGGTCCTCCAAACTGTTCCTTCTTATCGTGCTCGCGCAGCACGTGGCAGACGTTCTGGCAGAGAAAGCACTCGATGCACTTGCGGAATTCCTGCACGCGGTCCACGTCCCGCTGGTACATCTTCCATTCGACGCCGGGGCGCGGCTGGAACGGCGGAATCTTCTTGTTGACCTTGTAGTTCCAGGAAACGTCCGTGACCAGATCCTTGATCACCGGGAACGATTTCATCGGATACACAGTGATCGGCTGATCGAGAGGCAGCGCATCCATGCGCGTCTTGCACATCAGGCGCGGCTTGCCGTTCACTTCCGCCGAGCACGAACCGCACTTTGCGGCCTTGCAGTTCCAGCGCACGGCGAGATCGGGAGACTGATGCGCCTGGATCGAATGGACGGCGTCGAGCACGACCATGCCTTCGGTCACCGGCACTTTATAGTCGACGGCCTTCCCGCCTTCCCGGTCGCCGCGGAAAACGCGCAAAATTGCGTCTGCCATCTCGAGTCTCCCCTACTTCTCTTCCGCCAAAAGCTGCGCCAATTCGGCGGGCAATTCAGGCTTGGGCGCTTCGGTGAGCGTCATCGCGCCATTTTTCTTCGCGATCACGTGATTGATCTTCGCCCAGGAGTCTTCCGTCTTTGGGAAGTCGATGCGGCTGTGCGCGCCGCGGCTTTCCTTGCGCGCGAGCGCCGCGCGCGTGCAGGCTTCCGAAATAGTCAGCATGCACTGCAAATCACGCGAGAGGTGCCAGCCGGGATTGAAGAGCCGCGAGCCTTCCACTTTGATGCGAGCCGTGCGCGCTTTCAGCTTCTCAAGTTCCGCAAGCGCCTTGCGCAGGTCCTCGTCCGTGCGGAAGATGCCCACGAGATTCTGCATCACTTCCTGCAAGTCGTGATGAACCGTGTAAGGACTCTCACCTTCGTTGCGCTCTAAAGGGGCCAAGACTTCGCGCGCGGCCTGGTCGATCTGCGAGCCGTCGAGCGTGGGCGCCGACGTTTTCTTCGCGTGCTGCGCGGCAGCGAGGCCCGCGCGGCGGCCGAAGACGATCAAGTCCGAGAGCGAATTCCCGCCCAGGCGATTCGCTCCATGCAAACCTGCGGCAGCTTCGCCTGCGGCAAAGAGTCCCGGCACGGTGGCCTGCCCGGTTTCGGCGTCGACGCGAATCCCGCCCATCACGTAGTGGCATGTCGGACCGACTTCCATCGGCCCCTTCGTGATGTCCACGTCCGCGAGTTCCTTGAACTGGTGGTACATGCTCGGCAGCTTCCGCTTCACGTACTCGGGAGGTTTGTGCGAGATATCGAGGAACGCGCCGCCGTGCGGAGTGCCGCGGCCTTCCTTGACTTCCGTGTAGATCGAGCGGGCGACCACGTCGCGCGTCGAGAGTTCCATGCGCTTCGGGTCATACTTCTCCATGAAGCGCTCGCCATTCTTGTTGCGCAGAATGCCGCCTTCGCCGCGCACCGCTTCGGTGACCAGAAGTCCCTGCACTCCCGGGGGCCAAACCATCCCCGTCGGATGAAATTGCACGAATTCCATGTCGAGAAGCTCGGCGCCGGCGTCATACGCGAGAGCCATGCCGTCGCCGGTGCACTCCCAGGAATTCGAAGTGATCCTCCAGGATTTCCCGATGCCGCCCGTGGCGATAACGATCGACTTCGCCTTGAACGTGACGAACTCCCCTGTTTCGCGCCAGTAGCCGAATGCTCCCGCGACTCGGCCGCCTTCGGTGAGCAGGCGCGTGATCGTGCACTCCATGTAGACGTCGAAGCCCATGTGCACGCCGCGGTCCTGCAAGGTGCGGATCATTTCGAGGCCGGTGCGGTCGCCCACGTGGCAGAGGCGCTTGTACGTGTGTCCGCCGAACGCGCGCTGCAGAATTTCGCCCTTGTCCGTGCGATCGAAGAGCGCGCCCCACTGCTCGAGCTCGCGCACGCGGTCCGGAGCCTCCTGCGCGTGGAGCTGCGCCATGCGCCAGTTGTTGAGGAATTTTCCGCCGCGCATCGTGTCGCGGAAGTGCGCGCGCCAATCGTCGGCCGCATCCACGTTCCCCATGGCGGCGGCGAGACCACCTTCAGCCATCACCGTGTGGGCTTTGCCGAGCAGCGACTTGCACACGACGCCGACGCTCGCGCCCTGTGCCAGCGCCTCGATCGCGGCCCTGAGTCCCGCGCCGCCCGCGCCGATGATCAGAACGTCGTGTTCGTGAGTTTCGTAATTGGCCGTGGGAGTCACAGCAGTCGAATGTCCTTGATCACGCCGGAAGCTACGAGGCGAATGTAGAGGTCCGTGAGACCGACGGCGATCATGCTCACCCAGGCCCAGAACATGTGGTGCTCGTTGAACAGCGACACGCCTTTCCAGGCCGAGTGGCGGAGCTTTCCGAAATTCACGCAGGAAAAGCAGTCGAGTTTGCCGCCAATCAGGTGCCGGAACGAATGGCAGGAGAACGTATACGCCGTCAGCAGAATGATATTCACCAGCATGATCAGCGACCCCACTCCTATTCCGAATCCTTGCGGGAAGATGAAGGCGACGATCGCGTCATACCAGAGGAAGATGACGAATATCACAGCGACGTAGAAAAAATATCGATGGAGATTCTGCAGAATGAACGGAAATTTGGTTTCGCCGTTGTACTTGTGGCCGCTTCCCTCTCCGACCGCGCAAGCCGCCGGATCCAGGAAGAAGGCGCGATAGTACGCCTTACGATAGTAGTAGCACGTAGTGCGAAAGCTGAGCGGGCCGCCCAAAATCAGCAGCGCCGGCGAAAAGTGCCACCAGCGGTGCTCAGGATCGATCAGCGGCGAATAAAAGGGCGAGAGGTACGGAAGACCCAGCTGATAGCATTCGTAGAATTTGCCTTCAAAGGCGCGCCACGTCGTGTAAACGACGAAGAGGCCCATCACGATTGCAAAAGGTAGGTTTTCGATCCACCACGCATCGCGACGCTGGGTACTGCCGAAACGAGTCAAACCCCGTGCAGCCGAAGATTCCGCCACCCTGAACGCTCCCCCGAACTGCACAGGATATTCGAGAACGCGAGCTTTGGGAACAACAATTTCGCAAAAAATTTGAGATCGCTCGGGAAGACTTGTGCGTCAGGCTGCAAATCCCGCCGCCTGCCGCGGAATCACTATAAAATGGCGCCACGAAACGGAGGCCTTGCGAGATTATGACCAGACGAGAACTCATCCGGCGCGTCGCGCGAGCGGGCGGCTACGGCGCCGCGTTCTGCACGATGCAGGCCATGGGTCTGCTCGCGCCGGCAACAGGCGGCGCGGCGTTCGACGTTCCGCGCGGCGCGGGGAGAAAGACGAAAGTCGTGATCCTGGGCGCAGGAATTGCCGGCCTTGTTGCCGCGTACGAGATGGGCAAGGTGGGATTTGACTGCACGGTGCTCGAAGCGCGCCAGCGACCGGGCGGACGAAATTGGACGATCCGCGGAGGCACCAAAGTCGAGTTTACCGACGGCACAGTCCAGCAATGCGCATTCGGGGAGCAGGAATATTTCAACGCCGGCCCCGCGCGCCTTCCCTCGATCTATCGAAACATGCTTGGCTACTGCAAGGAACTTGGCGTTGCGCTGGAGGTCGAGGTCAATACGTCGCGCAGCACGCTCCTTCAAAGCGACAGAACCCTCGGCGGCAGGCCGATCGAGCAGCGCGAGGCGGTCAATGACACGCGCGGCGATGTTTCCGAGCTGCTTGCGAAAGCGATTCGCAAGGGCGCCCTCGATCAGGAACTGACGCCGGAAGACAAGGAACGCATGTTGTCCTTCTTGCGAACCTACGGAGATCTGGACAGCAATTATTCGTACAAAGGTTCCGACCGCGCCGGCGCAATGCAGTTGCCGGGCGCCGCCGACGTCGTCGAGGAAAACCGCGATCCGCTCCCCATGCGCGCCCTGCTCGACGGCTCGTTCTGGGACGGAATGCTCTTCGAAGAGCACCTCGACCAGCAGGCGACGATGTTTCAGCCGGTCGGCGGAATGGACCGGATTCCATACGCGTTCGCGGCAAGGCTCGGACCGGTTGTGCGGTACAACTCGCCCGTCATGGAAATTCGCAAGACAGCGAACGGCGTCCGAGTCGTTTACTCGGAAGGGCCGAACGGCCAGCCGCGCGTTGTCGAAGGCGACTACTGCATCTGCTGCATGCCGCTGAGCATTCTTCGGACGACGGCAAACGATTTCTCGCCGCGTGTTGTGGCGGCTCTGCGGGATGTGGTTTACGACTCGGCGTACAAGGTCGCATGGGAGGCGCGGCGCTTCTGGGAACAGGAAAACAACATCTACGGCGGAATCTCCTGGCTGACCAGCGGTCCCGTCAACCTAGTCTGGTATCCGAGCGCGCACATGTTTTCAGAGAGGGGCGTGCTGCTCTCGGGCTATGCCATCGAGGGCAAAAGTTCATTCCGCGCGCTTCTCACTTTGGAGGCGAAACTCGCGGCGTCCCGGGCTGCCGTCGAGAAGCTGCACCCCGGTCGCGGACAGGAACTGATGAATCCCGTGTATATGTCCTGGGGCAGAATTCCCTACAACCTCGGCTCGTGGGTCGGAAGCCGCGTGCCACGCGCCGGCGAGGATAATCCGGATTACTACGACGGCCCCTACCGGGAATTCATCGTTCCGGATGACCGCATCTATTTCGCGGGAGATCACTGTAGCCACATCATCGGCTGGCAGGAGGGCGCGGCGCTATCCGCACAGCGCGCCGTCAGCATGATCGCCGAACGCGTGAAGCAGAGCTAGCTCTCTGGGACAGCCCGGCGCCCCGGCTACTTGGGTGACTGGATGGACTCGAGGTATTTCACCAGGTTTTCAACGCGCACGTTGCCGCGGTCCACGTCCTCTTCGATCTGGTGAAAGATCGGGCCCCAGATCGGCATTTCGCGCGAACCGTGAGACGCTACTACGTCGTCTCCCAGAATGACTTTGCGCACGCGGGGCTCCGGGAATTGCCCGCCATTTCTTTTTGCGAGCAGCGTCAGATCGGGCACTTTGGCCTTCAACGCAGGCGCGACTGGGCCGTTTCCTTTCGCACTCGCACCGTGGCAGGGAGCGCAGTAGGTTTGAAATAAGTCGGTGCCTTTCGTGGAGCGGATCAGCGGCGGGAGCTGGTCGTTCTGCGGCGCCGGCCTCGCCGCGGCTTCGGGCTGAGTGCCAAACGCCGCCAACGCGACGCAACTCAGCACCAGGGTTGACCACACTTTTACGCTTCTTCCGTTCCCGCGCGATGAAATTTTAGTCTCCACCGATTCTCCTCTCGTCTCGTTCCTTAAATCACGTCAAGTGCTTGATATCCGGAATCAGATTAGAGCGCGATCATCATCGCGCGAAGACCCCCTTCCCGCGCTGCCGTGTGGTGGTAGCGGTGATCACTCGTAGAACGATATTCACACCCTTGACTGGCGCCGAACTCGCAGACTGCGCTGGAATCGCAGCGTCCGACATAACCTAGTCCCCCCGATTGAGCGCTTCTTTGCTGCGCTCCATCAGCATCCAAAAACCCCCTGCAAAACAATCAAACAAGCGTGCGCCCGCCATCCACGACGAGCACCTGACCGGTCACGAAATCGGCGGTCGCGAGATAGGCAACGGCTCCGGCGACATCGTCACCCGTCCCGGTGCGATGAAGCGGGACACGGCGGATGTATTCCCCGTCCGGCGCCTCGCCCGAAAACTGTATCGTGCCGGGCGCGATGCTGTTCACGAGAATTTCAGGTGCCAAGGCGCGCGCCAGGCAGCGCGTCAGCATGATCGAGCCTGCCTTGGAAACGCAATAGTGAGTGTAGCTCGGCCACGGGAGAATGCCGCCGAGCGAAGAGATGTTGATGATTCGGCCGCGGCCCTGTTTCTTCAGAAGCGGTGCCGCCGCTTGCGCGCACAGGAATTGCGATTTCAGGTTGGCGTCCATGATGCGATCCCATTGCTCGTCGGTGAGGTCTTCGAATTTCGCCGAAGAAAATGTCCCGGCGTTGTTGACCAGAATGTCGAGCCGTCCGAATTCTCTTTCGACCGCCGCGAACATTTTCTCGACATCCGCCCGCTTGGACACATTCGCTTGAATCGCAAGAGCGCGCCCACCGCCTTTTTCTCGATCACCCTTTTGTGGATCAATAGTTTCGATTTCGCGCACGAGCGCTTCGGCTTCCGGCTTCGAACTCGCGTAGTTCACCACGATCGCAGCGCCCTCTGCCGCAAGACGCAACGCGATGCTCCGCCCAACGCGTTTCGCCGCGCCGGTAACCAGCGCGACTTGCCCTTGCAAAGGCTTCCCCGCCATGCCCACACCCTCCAGGATGCTGGCGAACACATTAGCATCAGCCGGGCCGCGAAGCACAGCCGCCGATTCGCGGCTTGGACGGCGGCACTGCGACCTCGCTCCGTCGTTGTGACAATGCCGATCATGTAGAATCAAGGCGCGAAAGGAAGGGCAAATGAAACTGGATTTGCTGGCGATCGCGCCGCACCCCGACGACGTCGAGCTTACCTGCGGCGGCACCATGATCAAGATGGCGCAAGCGGGCTACCGCACCGGCATCCTCGACCTGACGCGCGGCGAGACGGGCACGCGCGGCACTCCCGAGACCCGCCTGCGAGAAGCAGCGCGTGCGGGGAAAATCATGGGCGCGAAGGTGCGCCGGAACCTCGGCTTTCCCGACGCGCACCTGCGCGTCTGCGACGAATACAAGGCCGCGATCGCCGAAGTGGTCCGCGAATTCGAGCCGCGCACCGTCATCATTCCCTACTGGGAGGGCCGCCACCCCGATCACTACACGGCGGCAATGCTGGCATACGAGGCCTGCTTCGTGGCCGGCCTGAAAAACTATCCGCTCGCGGGCGAGGCGTTCCGCCCGTTCAAAATCATTTACGCGGCGGCGTACGCCGATGCGCGCCCCACGTTTGCGGTCGACATCACGAAACAGTACGGCCGCCGCCGGCAAGCGATCCTCGCGTACGCATCGCAATTCCGCCCTCCGAAAAACGACGTGCACTCGAAAGTGGCGATTCCCCTCGACGAGCTCGAAGGACGCATGAACGACACCGCTCGCTACTACGGCCGCATGATCGGCGTGAAATACGCGGAAGGGTTTGTCGTGAAGGAAGTGATCGGCATCGACGACATTGTTGCCATGCCGGTCCGGTCGATGTAAGCCAAAAACCTGCACGCCTCAGATTCCGCGCGGACGCACGTCGCGCCAAACGAAAACGCCCTGGCCGAAATTTCCAGTCAGGGCGTCTTCGCGTTCCGAGGTCTGCGTTAGAACTGGTTCCAGAGGAACTGGTTGTAAACCTCGTGGTGGTATTGCACCTCGCAGCCCTTCACGAACGTACCCAGCAATCGCGGACACCGGTCGGCCGAAGCCTGCTTCAAATCCGCGTACCGCCCCTTAACGTCCTCTCCGAGAAGCGTCGTGGTCCACTCCGCTTTCCGGAAGTCGTCGATCGCGGTGTAGATGTTGTCGGGCAAGTAGCGCTCGGCCTGGCGGAGATTTTCGAGCTTCGCCGTGCCGCCCTCGATGCCTGTCTTGAAGACGGACAGCAGCACGAGGTACGGATTCGCGTCCGGCGCAACCGAGCGAACCTCCACGCGCATGCTCTTCGAGTTCCCGATCGGCACGCGCACCATCGAGCCGCGATCGACCGCCGACGCCTTGATCTGGTTCGGCGCTTCGAAGTGCGGATCGAGGCGGCGGTACGCATTCACGCTCGGATTGAGCGCTAGGCAGATGTCGTTGCCGTGCGTGAGAATGCGGTCGATGAACTCCCAGCCGCACTTCGACAGCTTCTCCTGCCCGTTCGGATCCCAGAAAAGATTCTTGCCGTCCTTGCTGATGGACACGTTGGTGTGCATACCGCTGCCGTTCACGCCGACGACCGGCTTCGGCAGGAAACAGGCCGTCATGCCCGATTTCGTCCCCACCTGGCGGCAGACCAGCTTGTAAAGTTGGATCTGGTCCGCGGCAGACACGACCTCGCCATATCCATAGTTAATTTCAAACTGCGAAGGCGCGACTTCCGGGTGATCCTTCTCGTTCTGGAATCCCATGGCGCGCTGAACTTCCGCCACGGTGTCGATGAACGTTCGCAGCGGATCGCCCGGCAGCGAATGGTAGTAACCGCCGGTGTTCACGTACTCGAACTTTCCCTTCTCCGCGTAGTGCTTCTCCGCGTCCACTCCCGCGAAAAGAAATCCCTCGATCTCGTTCGCGGCGTTGAGCGTGTAACCGCTGCTCTTGTACTGCGCATCGGAAAAGCTCTTCAGCATGGCGCGCATGTCGCCTGCGTATGGCCCGCCCTGCTTGTCGATCACTTCGCCGAAGACCATCACTTTGCCGGAGCCGAAAAAGTCGGACGGCGCCCAATAGAATGCGCTCCAGTCGATGCCCAGCCGGAGATCGCTCTCCCGCTGCGCTGTGAAGCCGCGAATCGACGATCCGTCAAAGGTCAGGTTGTCCCAGCTCTTCACAAAAAACTTCTTGTCGTAATCGAGCATATGCAGCCGGCCTTCAAGATCGCTGAAAAGCACGGTGATGGCCTTGATGCCCTTCTCGTCCGTCAGGTACTTGATCCGCTCCTCCTGAATTTTCTCGATCGGCACACGATTCAGTCGCTGCTCCTTGGCTTTCAAATTCAGCTCTTCGAGCTCGGCGTACGGAATTTCAAGAAAATTTCGCAGTTCGTTGGACATGAATCTCCTTCGCTTGTTGAGGTAACCTCTTTTATAAAGCTGATTACAACGAGGCCTGCAGGCCTTCGGATAGCAATATCAGGTTATATGGCAATGATCGAAGCGTGCAATAGAAAGTATTGATGCTCCAGATTCCGCGATCGGGCGAAGCAAACGCGCTGGCGCGGCGCAGTGAACCGCAAAAGATAAAAAACCTCGCAAAATGCAGCGCTATTTAAGAACGGCATAAGGAAGTCATAAAGAGAACCCATGAAGATTCGACTTGCTCCCATCCAAAAAAGCTATCGGCTCGATGAAAAAATGAATTGACCCGGCCGCTCCGCGAGGCTTGACGCCGAAGGAAACGCTGAGGTACCTTCGCCCCGCCCTAAATTCGCTGGCCGCGACCAACAGCGGTGGAGGTAAGAATGGACCCGAAAAGCGTTCTCGAATACGCCACCAAACATGGCGTCAAAATCCTGGATTTGCGTTTCATCGACGTTCCCGGCATCTGGCAGCACGTGAGCTATCCCATCAAGGAGCTGACGGCGGAATCGTTTGAGGATGGATTCGGAATGGACGCCAGCTCGATCCGCGGCTGGGCTCAGATTCACGAGTCCGACATGCTGTTGATCCCCGACCCGAACACGGCCTTTATCGACCCTTTCCGCGATACGCCGACGCTCGTGATGATCTGCGACGCGCAGGATCCGATCACGCGCAAGCCCTACGAACGCGACGTGCGGAACCTCGCGCACCGCGCCGAGGCCTACCTCCTGAAGACCGGCCTCGCCGATCAGGCGTTCTTCGGCGCCGAGGCGGAATTCTTCATCCTGGATAGCGCCCGCTTCGATTCTCGCGAGAACCAGGCGTATTACTACCTCGACTCGGACGAAGGCCGCTGGAACTCCGGGCGCGCCGAGCACAACCTCGGTTTCCGGCCGCGTTACAAGGAAGGCTATTTCCCCGTTCCGCCGACCGATCACTACCAGGACATGCGCAGCGACATGGTTTTGAAGCTGCAAGAGGTCGGCATCGAAGTTGAGTGCCACCACCACGAAGTCGCCACCGCCGGGCAGTGCGAAATCGACTTCAAATTCGACACGCTGATCCACGCCGCGGACAATATGTGTAAATACAAATACGTCCTCCGCAACACGGCGTATCAGTACGGCAAGACGGTCACCTTCATGCCCAAGCCGATCTATTCGGACAACGGCTCGGGAATGCACACGCACCAATCTCTCTGGAACAAGGGCAAGCCGCTCTTCGCGGGCGATGGCTACGCGGGCCTGAGCCAGATGGCGCTCTGGTACATCGGAGGCCTGCTCAAGCACGCTCCTGCAATCGTCGCATTCGCCGCTCCATCGACGAACTCCTACAAGCGGCTCGTGCCGGGATTCGAGGCGCCCGTAAACCTGGCGTACTCGCGGCGCAACCGCTCGGCGGCCGTCCGCATTCCAATGTACTCGGCCAATCCCAAGGCGAAGCGGATTGAGTTCCGCCCGCCTGACCCGTCGTGCAACCCCTACCTCGCCTATTCGGCGATGCTCATGGCGGGCCTCGACGGAATCGAAAACAAAATCGATCCCGGCCAGCCGCTCGACAAGGACATCTTCGAACTCTCGAAGGAGGAACTGTCGCACGTGCCGTCCGTCCCGGGCTCGCTCGAAGCGTCCCTCAAGGCGCTTGAGCACGACCACGCGTTTCTTACGAAGGGTGGCGTCTTCACGAAGGACTTCATCGACCTCTGGATCGACTACAAGATGTCGAAAGAAGTCACTCCCGTGCGGATGCGCCCGCACCCGTACGAGTTCCACCTGTATTACGACATTTAGACTTCCCTCTGGTGGGGGGGCCCTGTGTCGCAAAACGCAGGCCGAAAAGGAAAAGGCGTCCCGGTGCTCTTCCGACCGGGGCGCCTTTTTGTTTGCGCGATTCAGCGGGCAATCAGCTTACGCAGCTGATCGGCGCACCATTCGATCAACGCGAGCATTTCCTAGTAGAATGGGCGTGTCAAAGGAGCCCGATCATGCCTGGCCTTTTCAAGACTTCCAATCCTGCCTTGAACGCAAAAACGTTCGAGGGTCGAGCCGCCGTTGCCGGCGAAGCGATGACCCTTCAGGGCACGGTCAATAAGACCGGCTTTCTACTCTTCTGCGTCTCCGGCACCGCGGCCTGGACGTTGGTGGATCGCCCAATCACAGACGCCGCAGGCGGCCCTGCCCTGGATGATGGGCGGACTCATCGCCGGCTTCATCTTCTCGATGGTGACGATTTTCAAAAAAGAGTGGTCGCCGGTCACGGCTTCCATCTATGCGCTGTGCGAGGGCCTCGCGCTGGGCGGCCTCTCCGCATTGCTGGAACGAGCCTATCCCGGCATCGCGATTCAAGCGCTGGGACTGACGCTCGGCGTCACTGCGGTGATGCTCGTGTTGTACACGTCCGGCGCGCTCCGAGCGACGCCTAAATTCACGATCGGCGTGGTCGCCGCGACGGGCGGTATCTTCCTCGTCTACTTGGCGGACATGATTTTGCGGCTATTCGGCAGGCAGGTGCCGCTCCTCAATAGCTCCGGGCCGTGGGGCATCGGCCTCAGCTTCCTGATTGTGATCATCGCCGCGCTGAATTTGATCTTGGATTTCGATTTTGTCGAAACCGGCGTTCACGCCGGCGCGCCGAAGTACATGGAATGGTACGGCGCGTTCGGCATCATGGTCACGCTGGTCTGGATGTACGTCGAGATTCTGCGCGTGCTCGCAAAGATGCGTAGACGTTAACGCCGCCGTCTGCCGGGTGGCGCCCAATGTCTGCGGAGTACGCCGTGTCGCCGGATTGGCGAAGGGCCTCTGTAATTTAGTTCTCATTACTTCTTCGTGTTACACGCGACGCCCACCTGGCTTCACGAACACAACCTTTTCGATCTGAATAGGCTTCTCAAGCTCATAGACCTAGCCGACGCGAGGTCTGAACACTCCGATCTCGGCTGTTGATCCTCCGGCAGAATGAAAATGAGGAAGACAATCATCATCGTGGCTATTTCGACTGGAATGGCGTTGGGTGGTTGCGCGGGTCGGACGATCATTTGTGCGACGACGGGGGCTGGGACGATCCCGTGTCCCGGCCCCCCACAAGTGCCGTCGCATACGCCGCCTGTTCACTTGCCCCGAGGGACACGCTGAGAGTTTCGAGGGACGCGACGCCTGCCTGGAGAGTAGCGCGAAACCCCAGCACTGATTCGGTCAATTGAGCCAATCGTGAAAAAGGAAAGGGCGTCTCGGAGTTCTTCAGCCCGGGCCGCCTTCTTGATTGCGGCTTCTTGCTCGGCGAACTGGACTTGGCGCCCCATGCGGCCTCGCCGATGGCCGGCCTCCGGCGCAGCTCCGGCGCAGTCGATCAGACTCGTTGCAACGAGAAATCTGTAACCGAAATTACGAATGTGTGCGCAACGGAACAGACATCCATTGTCGACGCATCTATGATGCTTTGTGGGACGAACGATAGCCGTTCCGCAAGTCGGTGCACCCGCTTTAGCGTTATGGCCTCGGTTTCACGCCCACTCTGAAACATGAAGGACAAGTATCATGCAGCATCAGCTCATTCTGGTGGTCGGACTGCTTCTCACTAGCTGCCTGCCTGCGGAAGCGCAGACGCTCACCACGCAGGTTCTTCTGGGGCCGGCTCTTCCCGAACCAACGCCGATGTTGGCTCCGGCATCACTAAACCAATTTCCGTCAAAGGTCTCTCCGACGAGCCGGCCGCCCCAAAAGCCAGCTGCGCGATTCACGCTCCTCGTCATCCCAGCATACGCGCCTGACCGAAATCTAGAGAGCCGGTCGCCGGTGGAGGAATTCAGGACCCCTTTTCTAACAGAGTCGCGCCTGGTGGTCGTTCAGTTCTGGAGAGAACGCCTGCAGTTGGATGGCTTTGAGAGCTCGCTTGAAATGCAAAACGCGCAGCTTGGTCCGCCAGGCTCTGGCGGTGTTGTGCCTAGGATCTCCGATCAGGCGGCGCTTGCGACTTCGGTCGGCAACGACGGAATCAGCCTGGTGTTTCACTTTGGCCGGGACGCGCGGACGACACGTCAGCCCCAGGTATGGCGGTGTCTCGCGTGGATTAAGGGGGAGAGTCGTGGGTGCCCCCTGTAGAGTCTGTCTGACAACATCAGCTCTTCCGGGGTTTCAACCCCTTAAGTCCTGCGGCAAGTTTTTCTGCATCCTCCAAGCTTCTGCGAAAGCAAAACAAGCCCTGCGTCCCAGGACGCAGACCGAGACGAAAAGGGCGTCTCAGTGCTCTTCGTACCGGGGCACTTATTCGTTTGGGGCCCGTGGCGCGGCGAACAGGCAACGCTTACGGCAAGCGCGAAACCGCGCTGAGTCAACTGCTGGTAAACTTGCTTAGGAGCCATTCGCCAGCGATGAAGTTCTTTGGCCGCAAAGCTTCCGCGAAAGATCGCATTCACAAGGGACCGGCAGGCCACGATGGCGGCGCGCCGCCCGTCTCCCACCGCCTCACGCTCGAAATGAAACACGCGGAGACCTTCGCCTCGATGCTGGCCCACAGCCGCGCCTCGCGCGTGATCGAAGTGGCCGACCTCCTCGCCGGAATGTACATCTGCAACTGGGATCGCCTCTCGCAGTATTGGGAGAGCGCCGACCGCGACGAGATCGAAGTCTTCCTTCGAGGAATCTGCAGAATCAGCCCGCAGCGATGGCACGCGTGGATCGAGCTATATGACCGCGAGCGCCGCGAAGGCGAAAAGCCGCCGTGGCTTCATCTGCCTGGCTCGAAAAAGGATGCGTTGAGCAACGAGCCGCTGCGGCCTTCCGCTGCTCTCGCCTCGGCACTGAAGCAAGCCGAGAAAATCGCGCCGCATTTCGATCGCGTCGAGGGCCGCTCGATCCCGATCCTCACCAGCGAATGCGTGCTGCTGTGTATTTTGCGGGCGTCGGGATCGGAAGTCAGCGGCAAACTCGCCGCCACCGGCCTCGACGCAGCCAAACTCGAGAAGGTCGCGCTGTCCCCGCGCCACCCGCCCCTGAGCGAAGGTAATCCCAGAACCTAAAGAGCGTGTGAGATCGTCTTAGCGCCGGCATCCTGCCGGCGATTTACGGGTTGCGCGGATGTACCAACGAGCGCCCGCACACCCATGGGCGCGTTGTCGCGGAATTTTCTTCTCGAACCGTCAAATGATCATCTTGAACCGCGGCCAAAGAACGGAGAGCGGCTCGCGAGGCTTGCGGCAAACGTACACGGGGACTGACTGCTCGTTCGGCATGGCGTGCGGGCTAGTAATCGTCGCGGCAAGCTGCACGTCATCGAAGTACGTGATGAATTCCTGCGAGCGCTCGCCAAAGATGATCACGCACGACCCGGAATAGCCGCGAGGCCCCCAATAGAAATAGCTGTTGTGCCCGCCGATGGCTTTCGGCAAGCCCAGCGCGGGACCGTAATAATCGATCGCGCCGCTTTCACCGTAGTTCCCTCCCAGAATCGCGCAGTCCGCGCGGTCCGGCTCCGGCAGGCCGCGATACACCTGCGCCACCGTTTGCGCCGTGTGGTCCCACCCGAACATATCGGCGTAGAGCTGAGGAAGCTCTGCCTGGTATGCATCCCATTCCGTCTTCACCGCTTTGCCGTAGGGCAAAATCTGCGAGTAGCGCAAAAACATGTCAACCGGAAGCACCGGCACTCCAAACGGCAGCGCAATCAGTCCGCTCGCGATCAGAAGCGTAGAAAAGACGGGCCGCAGCCATCGGGGGCTGGCAACTTCGGCGATCTGCTCACACGCCACTCCTCCCGCCGCCATCATGATCGCGTAAACCGGCAGCGGATAATACGACTTCCCTCCCATGAGCACGAAAATTCCGAGCACGATCAAGTAGGCCCAGCCAAGAAAGCCGAATCGCTTCCCTTCTCTCGGCAAGAAACACCAGAGCAGACCGCCGAGCCAAACCGGCGTGGACAGCGGCCCAAGGAACAAAACCTGCTCGCCAAGGAAGCGCAAAGGAGAAAGCGGAACGTTCTTGTAAAGCTGCCCGCTTCGCACAACCTCGATCTGAGGCCAGCCGTGGCGCGCTTCCCAAAGCAGATTCGGCAAAAACAAAGCAAACGCGATCAGTCCGCCGATCCAGATCCACTTCAATCGAAATTGCCGGAACTCGCCCGCAAGCATCAGCCCAACGACGATGCCGAAACCGAATACGAGCATCGAGTGCTTGTTCTCGAGCCCCAGCCCGGCGATCGCTCCGAACGCGAGCCACCACTTTTGCGACGCGCCGTTCACGATGCGAACCGCGATCCACGCGCACAGCAGCCAGAAGAGCGGCTCGAAGGCGTTCATCGAAAGAAAACTGTCGAAGGCCAGATACGCGGGTGCGAACAGGATTGTCGCCGCTGCAAGAAACTGCGCGAAGCGACCCCCTCCGAATTCGCGCGCGAGAACGCCCGTGAGGAACACCACGGCAGCGCCCGCCAGCACCGGCAGAATGCGAATCGCAAGGAGAGAGTTTCCGAACGCATGCCGCGCGAACCACGCGATGAAAGCGATCAGCGGCGGCTGGTCGACGTATCCCCAGGCGAGATGCTCTCCGCACGCCATGTAGTACAGCTCGTCGCGGAAAACTCCGTAGTGGTTGACGCCAGCGAGCTGCAGGACCAGCTTCACGCCCGCTAAGCCCGCGAGAGTGGCCGTCGCGCTCGCCGCAACTGCGGACTCCGCAGCGATGCTCGCAGAAAACTGCCCGAATTCGGTGACGTCAGTCTCGCTCATGCGTGCCGATACGCGCTCCCAGCGAGCAAAGTGCGCCTAAAGGCCAAAATTCAGCCAAATAGATGGGTTAAGGTGGCAAAAACAACCATAAATTGCCTGCTATCCGAAACGATTTCGAGCGTCGAGATTGACCTATCGAGAGCCGCTTCCGGGCTTCCCTGCGCCGTCACTTGGTCGAGCCGCCGGCCGCGGAAGCTGGAGAAATCCTCGCCGATTTGATCGAGTCGATGTTCGGGAAGTTCTTGTCCAGATAGGCTTTACCCAAAGCCGTGATCGACCCTTGATCGGGCCGCTCGCCATAACCGGAATAGAACTTTTGCACCACGTCCATGCCGGAGGTCACCTGGCCGAACGGTGCAAAACCCTGCGAATCGAGAAACGTGTTGTTCCCAAAATTAATGAACAGTTGCGTCGTGCGTGTGTTCGGTCCCGCGGTGGCAAAGGTGATCGAGCCGGGTTTGTTGCTTTGGGTGACGGGATCGTCCTTGATATTTGCGGAGCGCCAAACTTTGTTCACGGCCGGGTCAGCGCTCAAACCGAACTGAACGATAAAGCCCGGCACATTGCGAAAAAAAGCGGCGTCGGTGAAATAACCGTGCTTCACGAGATTGTAAAAGCGGTCGGCGCCGAGCGGCGCCCAGGCGCGAGTGACGCGAACCGTGAAGCTCCCCTTCGTCGTCGAGAATTCCGCGTCGAAAATGTCGGGCGATTTCTCCGTCAGCGAATTCGGTTGCAACAAAGCTGGATCGGCAGTCATTTATTTTTTCCTCGGCGGCCCGCTGCGGGCCGCGAAACAGCGAAGTTTACGAGTGCCAATTTCTTCCGCTACGAATTTGCCGCGCGGAAGTTCGTCGCAGGATTCGCGCGCCGTCGCTAGGGCTTCGGTGCGATGCCGCCCGCGGCTGGCGCGACAATGACGACGGCAGTCTTGATGCTGTCGAGTTTCGGATAGGTCTTGTCGAGATAGGCCTTCCCGCCGTTCGTAATCGCATCTTGATCGCCAGTCGGCGTGTCGGCATAGCCGCTGTAAAAGCTTCCGATAACGTCCATCCCGGAAGTCACCTTCCCGAAGGGAGCGAAGCCCTGGCCGGAGTGATCGAGGCCGTCGTTTTTATTCAGGTTGATGAACACCTGCGTCGAGCGCGAGTTTGGCGTCGGCGTCTGCGCGAACGTGATCGTGCCGGCGAGATTGCTTTGAGTCACGGGATCGTCCTTGATGTTCGCGTTTGCCCAAACCTTATTGACCTCCGGATGCGGGCCGATCCCGAATTGAACGACGAAGCCCGGCACCACGCGGAAAAAGGCAGCGCCGTCGAAAAAATGGTGCTGGACCAGGTTGTAAAAGCGGTCCGCGCCGAGCGGAGCCCACGCGCGCGTCACCTGCACCACGAAATCGCCCTTCGTGGTCGTGAATTTCACTTCGTACACGTCGGGCGCCTTCGCTTTGAGCATCGCCGGATGCATCAGTGCAGGATCGATGGCCGAGCCTGCCGGATGCGGATGCGTTGGAGTCGTATGCGTTGCGGTTGGGGCTGCCGGAGGCGCTTGCGCGACGAGGGCGAACGGAGCAAAAAGTACAAGCATGCACAGCAAGAATAGGAGAAAAGCGCGATTCATACGATCGTTCCTCTCATGAATTGGTCGTTGCTCGGTCATTCTTGGTTCACTGCTTGGTAGTAGATTTGGCTGCGGCTCCCACATCTTGCATGAGGCGAAGCACGTTGCCACCAAGAATCTTGCGAATGTCGCTTTCGGAATAACCTTTCTGCAACAAGGCCTCGGTAATTCGAGGCAACTGCGAAGCATCCTCCATCCCGTAGGGCATCTCGGCTCCGTCGAAATCGGAACCCAGCCCGACGTGATCGGCGCCCGCAACCTTCACCGCATGATCGACGTGGTCGATGATTTTCGTCCACTCGACCCGGGGCAGCTTCCCTTCCGCCACAAGCGCGCGGATCATTCTATCCGATTCGAGCAGCACGCAGGCCACGTTTTCACCGCAACGCTTCTTCGCTTCCGCTTCAATGCGCTTCTCGATGGCGGGATCGGCTTTCTCCGCGGCGCGGAACTCCGCGCTCAGGAATCCCATATGAAAATTGATCTGCACGACGCCGCCCGCGCGGGCAAGAGCTTCGATCATGCGGTCCGACAAATTCCGCGGAGTGTCGCAAATCGCGCGGCAGGAGGAGTGAGAAGCGAGCACCGGCGCCTCGCTCGTCTCCAGCACGTCCGCGAAAGCCTTGTCGGAGACGTGAGATACGTCCACGATCATTCCGAGGCGGTTCATCTCCCCGATCGCTTTCTTGCCGAAGTCCGAGAGGCCGTTGTGCGCCTGCTTGTCCGTCGAGGAATCCGCCCAATCGGTGGTGCGCGTGTGCGTGAGCGTCATGTAACTCACGCCGAGCGACGCGTACTCGCGCAAGACGCCCAGGTCGTGGTTCATCATGTGGCCGCCCTCGATCGCCATCAAAACGGCGATCTGTCCGGCGGCGCGGGCGCGGCGAATGTCGTCCGCGGACTTCGCCACCGCCAGGTCTTTCGAATGCAATTTCACCTGGCGGTGAATCGCGTCGATTTGGCGAAGCGCGCGCTGCACGGCCTCGGCGCCGGTAACCGTCCCTGGCACCCAAACCGCGAGAAAGATCGCTCCGAGGCCGCCTTCCCTCATGCGAGGAATATCGATCGAGCCGTCGGCGTGGCGCACGCCCAGGTCGAAGCGGTCAAAGAGGAGACGCTGCGTCGTGTCCGCGTGCGTATCGATCACGATCGAGCGCGAATGCAGATCGCGGGCGGCCGCGGAGATACCGACGTGATGCGCGAATTCAATTTGCGACAAAGTTCCTCCCAAATTCGCCGCTGTCCAGCTTATACCAGAAGTTCCCGGCACGAACCCGCTTTGGCGGCTGGACGGCGAATTCGGCCGTTCGCCGCTCCGCGTCCATGGGTGCACGAGCGTTCGCTGGCGCACCCGCGTAACGCGAAAACCGCCGGCAGGATGCCGGCGCTACGTAAACCGTCGGCCGATCATCACCTTACAACGTGGATTTCGTCCACCGCCCCCGCCCTGCATTTTCCCATAGCCTCTCCAGTTGCAATCTACGAACGCGCGAGTCATACGATTGTCGGAGGGCGATGGCGGCCCGGAGTATCATGGTTATAGATTTCTAATCCGCATGATCGGCGTGGCCATGGCTAGCGAGCACATCGGCGAATTAAAGAAATGGGTGAGCGAACTTTCCCGACGAAACAGCGAGGGAGAATCGATCACGCTGAACCACGCCGTGGAACTGATCAGCAAGAATTTCGCGGTGCAAACGCACGAAGTCGCCATCCTGGGCCTGACTCCGGACGAGCGATCTCTGCGATTCCTGACTCCGCAGAGCCACCGAGCGGTAGGGCAGATTCCGCTCTCGAGCACCACCTCGCTCGCCGCCCGGACCGTGCGGGAAAAGCGGCCCGAACTGATCAACCACTTCACGGTGGTTCCTCATGCGTCGGTTTTCGAAGCCGTGCCAATTGCCGATGAACAGCGCGGTGATCCCATCCAAAAGATCATGAGCTCGCCCATCGTTTTGGACAACCAGGTGATCGGCGTGGTCCAGGTGTCGCGAAAGGGCAAAGCTCAGGCTGACTCGGGGCCGGATTTCACGCATCCGCAGCTTCGAGAGCTGAAAACCATCTCGGATACGCTAGCCCCCTGCATCTCGCTCTGCAATAAACACTGATTCCTTCAGGTGGCGCTCTCTTTCCGCGCGCCAGTTCCGCTTTGCGGCGGCCTTCATGCAACTGTAATGATCGCCAGCCGTGGCTAGTGGTTCAGTTTCCGATTATCCGGCTTACCAGGGGTTGGCCCGCCCACCGCTACGAAGGACTAGCGGCGATGACATGATTTCCTGGCCGTTGAAGGAGCGAATGACCGAAGCGCTGCAGCACAGGAACTGAGGTGAGCCTCCAGCGGACACTTCCAGGGAGCTTTATTCTTCTTCGTCCTCGCCCATTTGCATGGTGAGATAACGCTCGTAGCCGAGTTCCTCAATCAGGTGCATTTGCGCTTCGAGCCAGTCGACGTGGCCCTCTTCGTCCTTCAGTAGCGTCACAAAGAGATCGCGCGAGCCATTGTCCTTCTCCGCGACAGCGACCTGGATGGCGGCGTTGTAGTCCTTCACGGCGCCGAGTTCGAGATCGAGATCGCTCTGCAGCATCTCCCTCACGTTTTTGCCGACAGTAAGTTCAAGCGGCTTCATGGAGGGTGAGCCGTCGAGGAAGAGGATGCGTTCCATAAGCACTTCGGCGTGCTTCATCTCCCCGATGGACTGCTTCTTGATGTACTCCGACAGCTTTTCGTAACCCCAGTTTTCGAACATCTCCGCGTGCAGAAAATATTGATTGATGGCGGTGAGTTCTTCGCGCAGCGCTTTATTGAGTTCCTCTATAACCTTAGGTGAGCCTTTCATGCCGGTTGTCCCCCTGAAAAAAGGCGAGTGTAACGCAATTGGCGCAGGAGCAACAACAAAACATGCCAACTCGTCAGCGGGTGCATCCTGCAGATGGACCGACGGCGGAAACAGCTGAGAAGATAGAAAAGGAGGCTGAAACGTGTGCTGAGTAAGGGATATGTCCGGTAATCTGACTTATCAGGAGTTGTAACGCGGTAATCGGAAACTGACCCACTGCCCAGCCGTGAAATGAGTTGACATCACCGCGCGTGCTTGTTAATTTTCGAGCGCCAACTTTCCAAACCTAATTTTCGGAGGCACCGCAACCCGGCACGGCTCATGGCGTTCGTCGCGAAGAGAATTTTCCTCACCAAGGGAGTCGGAAAGCACCGCGAGCGCCTGTCGAGCTTCGAGCTCGCCCTGCGCAACGCGGGGATTGCGGCATGCAACATCGTTCGCGTCTCCTCCATTTTTCCTCCATATTGCAAATTGATTTCGCGCAGCGAAGGGCTGAAGCATCTGAAGCCCGGCCAGGTTGCGTTCACGGTCATCAGCGAGAATCAGACGCGCGAACCGCATCGGCTGATCGCCGCGGGCGTGGGCCTCGCGCTTCCCGGCGACAAATCGATGTACGGATATCTTTCCGAGCATCACTCGTTCGGCGAAAGCGAAGAAATTGCCGGCGAATACACGGAAGAGCTCGCCGCCGAAATGCTCGCCACCACGCTGAACGTCGAATTCGATCCGGATCTCTCCTGGGACGAGAAAAAAGAGGTCTATCGCATCTCGAACAAGATTGTCCGCACGATGAACATCACGCAGTCAGCCGTGGGAGATAAGCGCGGATTGTGGACCACCGTCCTCGCCGCCGCCATCCTCCTCGGCGAAGACGACTGACGCCGAGCTTTCCTGAATTCCGCCGGGCATTCGTAACCATTCCAAGCTCTTCGCGGCATCTTTCTATCCCCAGACAGGCCCGTGCAGGATGCGAAGCGGCGTCCCGTTATTCCTTTGCCATCTCGATTTGCGGCGGGTACTGTAGATTCGCGTGACAATTTTGGGCGTGCGCGCCCGCAAACGCGATTGCAAAGGGCGCGCTCGATAGAAGCGATCATCTGACTCCCAAGGATAATTAAAATAGCGATGAGCCGATACACACCCTTGCCCCCGGAAAACTTCGGCGGGATTCCGGAAGAGCACTCACGCTACGAAACGTCGCGCGCCGTGATTTTCCCCGTCCCGCTCGAGCGCACCACCGCAATGCACCAAGGCACGCGCAACGGCCCATCCGCGATTCTGGCGGCGAGCCGCAATCTGGAGCTCTACGACGAGGAACTCGAGGTCGAGCCGCACAAGGAAATCGGCATCCACACCCTGCCGCCGATCGACACGATGGACGGCACGCTCGACGAGGTGATCACCGAGCTGTTCACGGCGGGCTGCGCGCTTATCGACGATGGCAAATTCCCGGTGACGCTGGGCGGCGAGCATACGCTGACGCCTCCACTCGTTTCCGCATTCTCGAAAAAGTACAAGAATCTGAGCGTGCTGCACATCGGCGCGCACGCCACCCTGCGCGACGAATACCAGGGCAACTCCGCGAGCCACGCATGCGCCATGCGGCGCGTCGTCGAGATCTGCCCGGCGGTACAGGTGGGCGTTCGCTCGGTTTCCGCCGAAGAGGCGCAGGCGATCCCGCATCTGCGCACGAAAATTTACTGGGCGAAGGATATCGCGCGCGTTCCGTTCAAGAGCTGGGTCGCGCAAGTGCTCTCCGAAGTGAGCGCGAATGTCTATCTGACGATCAACGTGGATGGTTTCGACCCGTCGTTCGTGCCCGCCACCGGGATGCCGGAGCCGGGCGGCCTCGACTGGTATCAGGTCACGTCCCTATTGCGCGGAATCGCCGGCCATAAGAAGATCGTCGGCATGGATGTGGTCGAGTTGCTGCCCCAGCCGGGCGATCACTCGTCCGACGCCCTGACGGCGAAGCTGATCTACAAGTGCCTCGCCTACATTTTCTGCCAGGGCTGATTCCAGAGAGGCGGCACATATGCACTTCCTTGCATTGACGGCGACACCGGACTACCACGTCTATTTCGTCCAATTTACCTCGCACCGGTTTCTCGCCTGGATCGTCATCGGCCTGCTGGCGGGATGGATTGCAGGACATCTCACGCGCGGGCGCGGCTTCGGCTGCATTGTGGATATTATTTTGGGGCTAATCGGCGCAGTGATCGGCGGCTGGGTCTTTGGGAAGCTGGGAATCGTGCTGTGGGGATTCTGGGGCAGCCTCGCGGCGGCGACCGTCGGCGCGGTGCTGCTCGTGGCAGTCGCCCGTCTATTTGCCGGCAGCCGCTCGAATTAATCCAATCGGCACCGCGCGGAACTATCGCGACGCCAGCCACTGCCAAGCGACCCACACGACCGGCGCTGCGAGGATGAGACTGTCGATGCGGTCGAGCATTCCGCCGTGGCCCGGCAGCAGCGTACCGGAATCTTTTACCGCGGCTCCCCGCTTGTAAGACGACTTGGTCAAGTCGCCCATCTGCCCCGCGATATTGGCAAGTGCCGCGATCACCAGCAGCGTAATTACGTCAACATGCATCCAGCGCGCGAATACCGCCGCTACGATCAATGACGCCACCACGTTCGCGAACGCTCCCTCCCAGGTCTTCTGCGGGCTGAGCGCCGGAGCCATCTTCCAGCGTCCGATCGACTTTCCCACAAAGTACGCAAGCATATCGCCCGCCCAGACAAGGCAAAGCGTGAAGAGCACGAGCTGGCGTCCGGAATTTTCGATCTCGCTAATGCGAACGAGATAGCTGAACGGCAGCGCGACAAAAAGAAGTCCGGCGGAACTGATCGCGAGCGCGGCCAGCACCTCCTGCAACGGACGTCGCGTCCCGAGCGCGATTCCGGCCGCGCCGAAAACGAAAATCAGCAGCACCAATTCCATCGAAACTATCCCGCCGGCGGCGTCTCGCACGATCGACACGCCTCCGGCGAGGTGATGTGTTTCGACGAGGCCCGCCGCATACTGCGCGTAGAAAAGACCGGCGGCGCAGACTGTGGCCCACTTGCGAAAAGCGCGCAGACCCAATCGGTCGCCGAGGTTGAAGAATTCGAAAAGGGCGATCCCGGCGACAATCGTGGCTGCGGCGGCGAGCAATTCGAGCGGACCCCACCAGACTAGCGCGACGACGAGTGGAATTAAGACAGACGCAGTCAGAATCCGGAGAGCCATTCGCGCCCTAGCCTCGCCTCGAGCGTGCGATGTGCTCGCCGCGCGCCGAGTGGACCGAACCGTCGTCGCCGTCCGCCGCGTGAGGAGCGCGCCCGCGCGCCTCGCCGAGGCCGCCGTACCGGCGCTCGCGTTTCTCGAAATCCAGGAGCGCTTCGAGCAGACGCGCGCGCGAAAAATCAGGCCACAGCGTTTCGGTCACGTAGATTTCCGCGTAGGCGATCTGCCAGAGCAGAAAATTGCTGACGCGCATTTCGCCGCTCGTGCGAATCAACAGGTCAGGATCGGGCAGCCCAGCGGTGTAGAGGTGATCGGAGATGGTTTGCTCGTCCGCGCGAAAAGCTGAAAGGCCGTTGGCGCGCACGTGATCGAGCATCGCGTTGAACGCGTCGGCGAGTTCCGCGCGGCCGCCGTAATTGAGCGCGACCACAAGCTTCATTCCGGTGTTGCGCGCGGTGAGGCGCATGGCTTCGGCGATGTCCTTGCGGACGCCCTCGGGAAGCTGTTCGGAGCGGCCGATGATGAGGAGTTGAATGTTGTTCTTGTGAATCGAGGGCAGCTCGCGCTTCAGGTATTCGCGCAGGAGGCGCATCAGGAAATCGACTTCGGCCTGCGGACGCCGCCAGTTCTCGAGCGAAAAAGCGTACAGCGTGAGGCACGGCAGGTGCAGCCGCGCGCACGTCTCGATCACTTCCCGCGCGGCCTTCACTCCGGCGCGATGCCCGGCCACGCGCGGCAGATGGCGGCGCTCGGCCCAGCGCCCGTTGCCGTCCATGATGATCGCGACGTGGTTCGGCAGCCTCTTGGGATCGAGCTTGTCGAGAAGTTCCGCTTCCTCGCGGTTGGCGGGCTTTAGAAGGTCGCTGGCTTTCACGAAAAATCGCTCAGGTGGTATGGGATTTGTCGCCGCAAATCCGGCTCAGCCGGACGCGGCGCACTCAGGAAACGCCCGCTCGCGAAAGTAGCACAGGCCTCAGCGATCCGCAACCGCAGCGACACGGTGGAATAGGAAGGTCACATCGTTACCCCCTATCGGAATTGAAGTGCCTGAGTCCGAAGAGGCGGTTAGAGATGGCCGCCCGGCTGGGGGGAGAGCCGGGCGGCGCGTGGCGGCTAAAATCCC
>Ga0187856_1000317_pt1 | contig 45200 bp, 42 predicted proteins | sample June2016WEW_8_40_FD_132443 | JGI IMG/M metagenome (GOLD analysis project Ga0187856, IMG submission 132443) | Peatland microbial communities from SPRUCE experiment site at the Marcell Experimental Forest, Minnesota, USA - June2016WEW_8_40 | ecosystem: Environmental > Terrestrial > Soil > Wetlands... | reverse complement strand
TTTTCCGTTTGGGTCGACTATAGGTGAACTTCGCGATGTATGTGGCACATTCGGATCAATGGACACGTCAAGGCAGAGCCAATGGCGGTGACCTATTCAACGTTACCGGAAAACGCTCTAAGTCGCGCCGGCGACGTTCGAGTCCAGCACCAAATCGAACAATGCCGCGTGCCGCACGGCCATGGCTTGGGCCAGAAAGGGCTCGAGCACCGCGTTACGATCGATTTCGTCCTTGCGCCTTACTTCCTGTAGAAATTGCTCCACCACGGTCGCGGCGGCTGAGAGCGGCATATCCTCGGCCTCGGAGAACCACAATGCATGGCCGAGTCGCGGATTTCCCTGGAATTCGGCATAAGCCGGCCCGTCGCTCCGAAGCGAAGCCAGCAATGGCTTTCGCGAATAGGCATAGGTAAAGAGCTTCGAGGGCATGTATCCCGCATCATCAACGCCGAGTATCAAGGCTCCATCGCCGTCCTGCAGAATTTCGAGAGAATGCCGATATGAAATCCATGCGGGCCGTTCATCGACGAGATCGCCGACCCCATGTTCGGCGGCAAGTTCGGCCAGGTCCTTGGGACCGCCCTCACGCCAATTGCGCAGAGTGCCGTAAAGCTCGATGGCTATTGCGCCGAGAGGCATGCGTCCGCTGCCGCGCAGGCAGGCCAGCGCCCGGCATATCAGTGAAAACGAACGCCGCATGATCGCGCCGCCGGCGCCGACATAGACGATCCTGGGACGGGTCGCAGCGGCGGCCGAGGCCTTCGGGTTCCGGGCAACGGTTTCCAGATCGAACGGCGACACCGCGAACGGAATCACCCGCGCCCGTCCGGTGCGCGTCCATGCCGGCTTAGCTCCGCTGTACCTGCGCCGCAGGTCGTCCAGATAGGCTGGCGAAACGGAAACGATACCCGACGAAGCGGCCACGGCACGCGCTTCGACGAACTGTGACAGCTGGCGCGCCAGAACGTGCTTGAGTTCCGGTCTGAGCCAGGCGCGATACTTGCCGGCATCCTTGTGGCACGGATCGTGAAAATCCAGCACATAGGGGACGCCGAGCTCCCGCCGCCACAATGCGCCAAGCAAGAGCAGCGGAAACTGCGTGGTTGAAAGATACACGAGATCGAACGACCCCGTTTTCAGAATTCCTCGGCCGGCTCTCCACATCGGAACCAAAGAGCGCCATCCGATCGAGCCGACGCCCAGGATCAGAAGAAGCTTCGGCAGGAAGGCGGGGACGAAAGTCGCCTTCGTTCCAGGAGCGAAGAACGCATCCGAATCGTCGTCGAGGCAGCAGGCTTCCTGATAGCTGGAGTCAGGCGCCAAAATCTCGACATCCCACCCAAGCTTGGGAAGCTCCCACGCCAGGTGACGTGCGCGGTGCATGTCCGCGATCATGGCGGGCGCATAGGAACCGGTGACGATAAGAACCCGACGGCTCACGGCGAAATAGCTGTCTTGTTGCGCGGCGGTGGCGGTCTACGCGCCTCGATGGCCAGCTCGCGGCGGCTGTTATCAACGAAGCGGCTTTCGTCCTCGACCATGGCAAACATCGGATCGGCGGAATCGCCATGGTCGCATCGACGAATGGCGACAAATCCTGCGTCCTCCAGCAGCAATTTGAGGCTGGCAAAGTCGTACATCCAAAGATGCCGGCTTCTTCCCCAAATGCCTTTGGCGATGTCAATGAAAGCCTTCGGCCCGCGCCTGACGCCGAGGTAACAGCCGTCGATCAGTTCGTCAGCCGCCCTGGGATCGTTGGCTTCCGCCGCAGCAAGGTAGCGACAAACCCGCCAATGCAGATCCGGCACGACCAGGCGGAAAATCCCGCCGGGGACGAGAATTCGCAATGTGTTTCGGAGCGCGATGGTTATCTCGTCGCGGGCTAAATGCTCCAAAACATGGCTGCAATAAATCGCCGCGGCAGAGCTGTCGCGCAAGGGCAATCCCTTCACGATATCCCCAAACCGAACGGTGACGGGGAACAATTTGCCAACGGTGGCGCGCACAATGCCGCCAAGGACGGGTAGCCGTTCCAGCCGCAAACGCGGCGACGCATCGAAATTGACCCAGGCCTCGGGCGCACAAACTCCGCAACCGTACTGGACATAGAGACCGGTCCGAGGCGAAGCGTCCTTCGCATTGCGATCGGTCATTGCGGCTGATTCTTTGAATTTCGAAGACGAGGCGGCGGCGCCCATCATTTCGACTTCACGGGGACAGCCAATAGATTGGCGCAGTTTGGCCAATTGGATAACTCAACGGCTTGCGCCCAACCATGGTTCAGCTTCCACGTTGGCGGGCGCTGGGTACGCAAACGGCTGATTCGAAATTGAGGCCGTCCCATCCTATCGGGGCGCCCGCGAAGCTCATCGCCACATAGCCGAGCGGTTCAAGCAAGGCCCGCATTCCTTCAAGCTCCCATTGCGAATGGTTGCTGAAGACGATGATCGGCAATTTAGCTGCCACGCTTTGCATCGCTCCTTGAAGCGCTTTTGCGCCGTGGCCCTGCACGTCAATCTTGATCAAATCGGGCAGCCGCACTTGTCCACTTGAGACCAATTCGTCCATCACGACGGTTCTAACGGAAACTAGGCGAGTCGCTTGCGAGACCTGCTCATCTTCATATTGAAAATGAGAACACGCCGAGCCGAGCCCATGACTGTTGATCAAAGACGAGGTTCCTGTCCTATTTGATACGGCGGCCTGGTGCAACCGCACATTGTTCAGCTTGTTGATGCGGACGTGATAACTGAGCCGCCGAAAGGCCACTGGATCCGGCTCGAAGGAAGCGACCTGCCCTTCGGGGCCGATCTGCATCGCCATGGCAACCGTATGGATGCCGAAGTGCGCGCCAAAGTCCCAGCATACCGCTCTTCTCACCTCACCCAGCACGGCGAGAGCGACTTCGGTGTCCTTCTCTCCGCCCGATCGCCAATTGTGGGAGAAAGGCGCAAGAGTCCATTTCGCGCCGGTTGCCGGGCCGCTCCGAACCGTCACCGGCCAATATGCGAGCGGAGTTGCGCTGACGGCGCGTGAGAGCAGCGTACGAATGCTGTGCATTCACTTCGTCGGGATGGCCAACAGATTGGCGCAATTGGGCCAATTGGATAACTCCACGGCTTGCGCCCGACCACGCTGAACCTCGAAAAGCTCATAGCCATGCCGATCGAAAAAATCGGCGATCAGCTCCGGCGTGCCGCCGCCGCGGCCGGCATAGGCGCGGTCGAACTCGAACACGATATAGGGCCGCCATTTCGCAATGGTGTGCTCGCCGCCTTGCAGGACGGGCCACTCGTATCCCTCGACGTCGATCTTGATCAGGTCCAGCCGCTCCAGGCGCGCTTCCCCGGTGATCGCATCAAGCGGGCGAGCATCGAGCGAAAGCAAATCCGTTCGCGCTTCGTCGGCCGAGGCCACGTAGCCGTCGCCCGAGCTGGGATCGTTCGCGTCGGGCCCGCAAAATGCCAACGATTTCTCCGTTTCGGCGACGACGTAGGGGATGACGTCGACGTGGTCGAGCCGATTGAGCCGAATGTTGCGCGCGAGTTGCGCGCGGACGGAAGGGTTCGGCTCGACGGCCAAAACGCGGCCGTGCGTTCCGCTCAGGCGCGCCATCAGCAGGGTGTGCCATCCCACGTTTGCGCCGATGTCGATGGCGACGCCCGCGGGCGGCAAGACCGCCCGGAAAATCTCCCGCAGCTCCGGTTCGAAGCTGCCGAAAAAGGTCACATACCAGCCCAGCGGAAGTCCGGGCCGGATAAGGAAAAGGCTGCCGTCGCGCAACAGGCACAGCTCCGGCATCGCAGCGCATTTTTCCGGCGGCAGCAGAAGTCGAACCACGCGTTCGTATCCGAGCGGCTTGCCGATGCGCGTGCCGATCCAGGCGAGAATATCGGCTGTGCGGGTCATCGTACCCGATCGGACCGCGGTCGCTTTGCGATGCGCGCCGCGCAATCGGCTAGCGCGTCCACGCGGTGCGGATGATCGCGTTCAAGCCGCTCCGGGCCAGCGCGGCTTTGACGATGTCCTTGGCCAAATGTCCCTGCGGGTGGGAGAAATGATACGTTCTTTGCAGAAAGGCGAGGCGGTAACCGAAGCGGCCCAACAGCTTGCGAAGCGATCTGGTATCGAAATAATTGACATGGTGATGCAAATAATATTCCCACTTCAGGCCGCGCAGGCGCGCAAATCCCCCGCCCGCATCCGGAACTTCGATGACGAGAAGGCCGTTCGGCCGCAGCGCGCCGCCGACCAGCGCCATGAACGTTCCGGGTTGCGGAATGTGCTCCAGCACGTGGAACATCGTGGCCACGTCGAATGTGCCCGGGTTCTTGCGCAGATAGGCCGCGACATCCTCGTTGAACCACGCCACGCCCGGAAATTTGCCGCGCAAATAGGCGATTGCTTTCGGCGACTCCTCGACGGCGCTGGTGTCGAAGCCGGCATCGCTCAATGCGACCGCCGTCTCGCCGATGCCGCAGCCGAGGTCGAGCACTTTGCCGGCGGAACGAAAGCGCTGCACCAGGCGCACGCGCGCCTCGATCCACGGCGCCTTGAAATTGATCGGCCCCGGCTCCCATGACTGGTAATAATCCGCTGCGCCGTAAGGCGACGTCCAGTGTGCGAGGTCGAAGAAACGGAAACCGCAGTCCGCTTGCCGGCAGCGCAGGATCGGAATTCCGTTGAAGTCGGCCCACACGTCTGCCGCGGCGGCGCAGATCGGGCAGCGCATCGTCCCGGCATCGGGCAAGTCGGCAGAGGGCACGTCGGCGGAGGGCGCGGCCGCCTCGCGCCGCGGCGCACGCAGCGGGGAATTTTTGTCGCTCATGCGCGCTTCGCGCCGGTGCGATCGGCTGCATCCAGAGCCCGATCCACCGCTTGCAGCAGCGCGTCTTCCTGCCGCTCCCAGCAAAAGACGCGCTCGGCCGCCTGCAAGGCGGCGGCCTTCGCCGCCCGCAGCTTGTCCGGCGATCCGAGCAGCGCGTTGAGGCACGCCGCCAAACCGCCGGCCTCGCCGGAGGGGTACAGCGACACGGCGTGCGGCGCCTGTGCGGCGACTTCCGTCTGACCGGCGGTATCGCTGGCGACCACCGCAAGGCCGGCCAGAAGATATTGCAGAATCTTGTTGGTCACCGTCAGATCGCGGCTGCGGCTGTATTTCATCTCGCCGGCAAATCCGATGTCGTGTTCGGCGATGCGCGACAGCAATTCGTCGTTCGGCACCAGCGGATGAAAAAACACCCGTTCCTCCCACTGCTCCGGAATTCGCTCGCGAACCCACTGCTCAAATCCACGAACCGGATTACCGCGCAAATGAATTTCGACGTCGTGCTCGATCAGAGGAAGCGCAGCAACAAGGTCCTCAAGTCCGCGCCCCAGGCCGAGAGTTTGCGAGAACCAATGAATGGATGCCCGTCGCAAATCGCGCCGGTCCTTGACCAATTGATCGATTTCGTTCCGCTCACGCCAGCGGCCCGTGTTACGGATCACCATCGGCGCTGCGCATCCAAACTCCCGCGTCAGCGCCGCGCTCATCGCATGGGACGGACAAGTCGCGTGCATGGCGTTGCAGAGCAACATATGCTCCAGCTCGCGGAGCATGTGCAACGGCTTTAATTTTCTGACCTGCGGCAGAAGGTCTTCCGAATACCAGTCCTCCATATCAACGCCGACGCGGTGCCCCATCTTCAGCAATTTCATTCCGACCCAGAGGCCTTGCTCCAAATGTACGATGTGGTACCGCGCCGCGGCTTTCTCGGCAGCGGTCAAGAGCTCCGGAAGCCAATATCCCAGTTGCCACCGGCTTTGAATTCCCAGCCAACGAAACAATTCGCGGCCGGCGCGGGAGCGCAGTCGCGCCGGAAGCATTTGCGTTGCGGCAACCGATCGGAATGTGAACCCGTGCTTGCGCGCCAGGGCCTCGTCGGCGTCACGCGCTTTTTGATCGGGGCTCGCACCGCATACGACGACCTTCAGCCCGCCATGGGACAGGATCGCCGCCTCGCTCAGGGCTCGCGGGTTCCACGCCAGAGACGCCCCTGTGACGATCGCAATATCAATCGCGCATTTGCCCAGGGCGGCTTCTCGCATTCATTTCCGTACACACAGCAAATGCCGCGGTATCTCGCCGGCCCGGGGTGCTGGCCCGAGGCGTCGAGTTACATAGCCGAGCCTTCTCAGCTCACCCAAACATCCTTGCTCCAATTCGTCGGAGTGTGCCTCCAAGAAAACGGCGGGGCGATACCGGTCCAGGACCGCGCGGGCGCCTCGCAAGACGTCCAGTTCCGCGCCTTCGACATCGATTTTGATTATATTCGGTGGCAGACATTCCTGCGCCGCCACCAGGGTGTCGATCCGCCGAATGTCGATCGAAATTTCGCGACCGGACACCGCGTTGTTCTGAAACGGGCTGCTGGCCAGCTTCGCCATGCTCGTATCGGCAAGAACCCTCAAGCGTCCCGTCCCGTCGCCGTCCGCGATTGCGAAAGGCCGTATCTCAATCGGCAGCTTGGGATTTAGCTCGCAAAGGCGCTTAAGCGCCTTCCGATTTACCGGCAGCGGCTCAAACACTATGACTTTGGAAGCGCCGGCAAGAGCCATAACCGCGGACATGTAGCCGCGGTAGCCGCCGACATCGTAGCAGACGTCGCCGCGCGTTACGGAACGCGAAAGCTCCCGGGCGAATTCGGCCTCGTAGGTACCCGCCCAAACGGCCTTGTCCGACGGCAGGCTGACTTCGAATTGCAGTCCGGAGGCGGGCCCGGCATTGATCGCGTGTACGAACGTCTCGCCGTTCATGACGCGGTTGACTAGCCACCTTTGACCGGCGGCAAAGCCAGGGATGAAGCGGATTGCACGCCGCATGCCGTAGGGGAGCGCGTTGACCGACGCCCGCAGCAGTGGCTTCACTCGCCCCAATCCCGGCAGTTCGCGATGGCCGCCCGTCATCGGCAGTTCTTCGTCACACTATTGGCCAAATCGCGCATCCCGCGCCTCGTCCAGCAAGCGAACGAAATGCGCCGAGCATTTTTCCAGCGTCAGGTTTTCGAGGACATATTCTCTCGGTGCAAAGGCGCCGCGGTGTTGCAACTCGATAAACCGGCCGAGCTTGTCGGGGAATTCGTCAACGCCGCGGAATTGCAATCCACAGCGTTGGTCGAAGTAAGGGACGCTGGTCGCCAGGACGTCGGCCTGCTGCCATTTTTGCCGGTTCGGATCGAGCCACCAGCCCTGGTCCCAGGCCAAGATCGGCACGCCGGACGACAGGCATTCTTGATAGGCGATGCCCTGGCTTTCGTGCTCGCATAGGAAGATCATGGCGCGGCACACCCGGAGCATGTCTTTATATTGCCGCTCGTCGTATGTTCCGTATCGGAGTTCCTTAAAGTTCAATTTTCGTCGCGCCAACTCGTCTCGGATCGGATCGAGAAGTCGCGGCACCATCTCCTCCCGGCGCCAAAGGATTTTGTCGTAGATCAGAAAATCCACTGACTTCTCGCTGGCGGGCGCTGGTTGCCACGCCTGCGTATCAATTCCGACCGGCCAAATGCGGCAGCGGTCGCCGAAGAACGGCTTGTAAATGTCATTCGTCCAATTCGAGTGCTGCAGATAGCTCGCGACCGGATAGTCGTCGCACAGCGTCGGCCACTCGCTCGGATGCCCCATCAGCGCGATGCCCGCCACGATCGGGTTTGGCCGGTCGTAGCCTTGCAGCGCATAGCGACCGACGCCGAGCACGCCGACCTGGTCATCCTCGCGCAACGCGGCGAAGGGGAGATTGGCCTCATAAGGAATCCCGAGACGATCGAGACCCAGGCACAGGTTGATGAACACCTTGTCGATGCCGCCGGGACGCGGTTTGCCGCGCACGATCCGACGGATGAGCGGGCGCACATAACGGTCGCCGCTCAGCCAGCGGTCCGGTTCGCCTTCGCGGCGGAAATACAGGCAAATGCGACTCATGTCGGCATGAGTGCGGCAAACTCTTTCCGTGAGGGATGAACAAAGGCGACATTTGCGTGACCCATGTCCAACTCATCAAGCCGACCGATTCGCAAAGTGCCGTCGAAGTCAAACGCCACCGGTCGGTAGCCGAATGGCGCCAGGAACTCGCTAAATTCCTGAATTCGCGGTCGGGGCTGACCGCTGACCGGCATTTCCGCTTCCAGAACCAGGAGCGGCCGATCTTCGCGCAGAATATCGCAAGCTCCACGGAGCACGCTCATTTCTGCGCCTTCAACGTCGCATTTGATAAAATCCACCGGTCGCTCATTTATCCGCAGCGCTTCGTCAAGCTTCACGACCGGGACTGTATAGCTTTGCTCCGATCCGGTTGCGCTTTGGGCGCTCGCATCACTGCCGCTGAACGCCGATAATGCCAACGCGCGCTCGTGAAAGTCTATGACTCCATTACGCTCCCCGACTGCCGCCGACATTACTCTGACTTGGGGATAACGCCGCAGGTTTCGTTCCGTGTAGCCAAAAATCTGGCGCTGCGGCTCGAATGATACGACCCGACCGGTTCTGCCAACTAACTCCGCGCCCAACATCGATTCGTAGCCAAGGTGTGCGCCGATATCGACCAGGCGCATCCCGAGTTTGATTGTCTCCAACATCAGGGCCGTCAGCGCGGTATCGTGATATCCGAATGCAAGCAATCCGCCGGATGTCGTTTCGGCGGTATGAACGTATATGGGCGCCCCCCAAAAGGTGCGTGCCTTTGCCCGTCCATGCCATCCAATTCGTCTAAGGATCACGTAATGTATAACCCGCCATCGCGATAACCTGGCGGCCGCTCCGCCGGCCTGATTGACGTGCCATCGCCTGCGGTATGCAGCGCGCATGCGATCAGCAAAGTCGTCCAATCGTTCCTTGCCTGGCGATACTGTCGAGGGCGACATGCGAATTTTCCAAGAGCCGCACTGCAAGGAAAATCACGTTCGAACGCTGTGCTGCGAATTATTGGCGCGACGATACAAATAGAGCGTCTGTCTGAACGAGCGGCCGGCCCAGCGAAGTATTGACACCCAAAGCATGAAGTCGGAAGCCGCGTTCTTTCATCAATTCGACTACGCCTTCGAACAAGCACTGCTCCTCATAGATAACAACGAAGCTCACCTCAGCGATGACCGCTTTTGCATGCATCAAACACTCTGTCGCTCCCTTCAAAACCTCCAGTTCATATCCTTGGACATCAAGCTTAAGAACGTCGGGCCATGGTAGTTGTTTTTCCGCTCGATAGTCATCCAATCGTCGGACGGTCGTTGCGAATCGTCCCGCCTCTTGAATTCCAAAATGGAGTCGACCTGCTTCGGCAATCGGCAACAAGCTCGATGCGTCCGAAAAATCGGTGACGTGAAGGGTTGCGGTCGAATTTTCCGAACCGAGTGCAACATGGTGCAAGATGATGTCGTTCAATCCCGTGCAAGCGCGGGCGAATGCATCGGCGTGTTCGGGAAGCGGCTCGAAGGCATGTATTTTCGCGTTGGGAATGATCGACTTGGCGAGCAGGGACCATGTACCGACGTTCGCGCCGATGTCATAAATGACGTTCACTCCGGCGCCCGCAATCAAATCCAGCAACTCGAGCGAGTCGATGTGGCCGCTGTGAAGCATTCGCGCCGGAGTGTTTCGTAAACGCGCGAGCCTCCTTCGACGGATGGACTCGATGGCAAGTCGTTCGACCAATAGCCGCGGGTTCCACAGCAGTTGCGGCCTCATGCGGCAACCGGAAGTCCGAGTAATGACTGTATCTTTCCCAACGTCCGGGGGATCTGATGCTCATCGAGAGCGCGGCGCTGAGCCAAGCGCCGCATCGCGGAACGGCGCATCGGGTCGCGCTGCAAGTCACGGAGCTTGGCGGCAAGTTCTTCCGCTGTCCGATAGGTTTCGATTTCCGTGCCGAGTTCGTACAAAGCCGCCACGTCTTCGGTCCACTCCGTCAGATAGCATGCTCCGAGCATCGGCGCCTCGACGTCGCGCAGTCGGGAATAAACGATCGGCTTGCGGTCGGAAGCCTTCGTCGTGGACACGCGGCTCACGCCGATCGTGACCACGGCTTCACGGGAAATCCGAAGGTATTCGTCATCGGACACCGGGCCTCCGACGGAACTCTCGGGTATCGGCGGCAAAGCGACTGGCCTCAAGCGATTATAGAGTTTGAAGTAGAGGTCCCTCAGACCTCGGTCTCGCGCCACTTTTAGTTGGTTGGCGATAGTGTTGCCCACCGAAAGCCGTTCCCCCGACTGCCGGTGCCTGGCCGACATCGAGTTCCATCCAGCACCGCGGAGCACCAATTCCGCTCCCGATTGAACCGCTTCCCCAAACAGGTTTTGACGTAAAACGTCCGCAGAGCCGATGAATGTTGCCGGCTCGCGGTCTTGCGTCGGCGTGGTTCGCAAATCAGGCGGTATCCAGCACGGCATCGGCGCGCGGAGATAGGGTAAGCCGGCCGTTCTATAAAGGGGCGCAGCTTCGATCTCGGGCACCCAGTGGAGCGCGAACGGCTGAAATTCCGCAGGGACCTTTCGAAATTCGCGCAGATTATCGCAAAAGAAATTCACGCACGGAATTCCGAGCCGCTGCAGCTCGCGGATCGCGGAGACGTCGACCTGACGGGGAAACAAATAGCAGAGAAACAGATCGATCGGCCGCGCTCGCAGCTCTCGCTTGACAAAATCCTCTACCGCACTCCACGTCCGCCCGCGCCATTCGTCCAGATATCGTCCGGCTGGATGGACCAATCCCTCCGCCCAATCGACCCCCGGCACCTCGATGACCTCGTGCCCGGCTTCGCGCAGGCCCTGCACAAAATACAGCCGCCAAAAGCCGTAGGCCGGAACCGGATGCGACGTAGGACCTTGCAAGCAACTCAGCAGAATTCGCATTGATTACAACGACCGTTGATGCAATGTCGCTGGATCGAATTCCATAGCGGCCCAGCTTTCTGCTCACACGCGATCTTAGGAAGCCGTACTCGACGGATTTCGAGAATTGCTGTCCATGACTTCGCCCGTTTTGAGGCGCGTCTGCGCCTCGTCAGGCGGACGCGCCGTCAGGACCGCGGTGCGGTAGAGGCTCGCATCCCAGCCAAGCTCCGCGCCCGCGGTACCGTAGGGTTTATAGCCAAGATGCTCAAGTAGCTCGCGCGTTCCATCCCGTTCCCACAGGCTATGAAAGCTCATCACTATGATGGGGAGATGCGCCGTGATGGTGCGCTGAGCGCCTTTCAGGGCTTTTGCCCCATGTCCTTCAACATCAACCTTGATGAAATGCGGCGGAAGCACCTCTCCGCGTTCGACTAAACTGTCCAGCATCACCAATCTGACCCGGACCCTCGGCACATCCGGCTTCGGCCGCTCGTCTTCATAAACAAAATGCGAAGTCGATGCACAGACTAGGCCGCGCCCGACGAGCAGATCGAGCGCGCCTTCGGCGTCGCTCACGCCAAAATTGAAGATCTTCACCCAGTCTAAAGCGTTCCTTCGCACGTGGTGTTCGCAACGAGCGAATGAGGCAGGGTTCGGCTCGAAGCCATACACGTGGCCGGTCGGACCGACGGCAAACGCCATTCCCACCGTATAAATCCCAAAATGGGCACCGAGATCCCAGCACACCGAGCCGCGCAGCGAACCATAGTTCGAAATCGCCGCTTCAATATCCATTTCCGGGTGATCGCGCCAATACGCGCTATAGGGAAATAGCGTCCATTTCGCGCCTTTCGCTAAGCCCTTCCGTACTCTCACGGGAAAATACTGAAGCGGTGTGTGGGCCAGGACCCCACGTGCCGCGAACCTAAGCGCTTCAATTCCGAACATGACCCATGGTCTCCATGACTACTAATCGGCGTGGCATTCCCCCTCTTTGGCTATCGGATTTTATTTTTCCCTTTCGGTTGGGGAGGCTGTTTCGCTAGATGCCCGACCAATTCATCGGCGGCGGAGCGTTCTTCATCCGCGCCGATCTCGCGCGCCTTTTCGATGAACAGTTTGGACTATTCCTTATCGTCACGTTTTGTGCCAGCTTTCTGTCTAGGTATCGAACAGCCCTCCTTGCGCCGGAGCGAGCGGCTTTCCAAAGCACGCAGATGCCGAATATTTTGAGCTATTTTCCGAAGCATATGATGCGCATAGGGGATTAACAGTTGCGATACACGTCACGGCCGGCAGTTAGCCGCGAAACAAACGAGCCATCAACGTTCTAACAGCCAAATGCCCGGCAGGCGCTTGGGCGGCCGAAAACCGAACCGGCGGGCAAAGTCTTCCAGGTCCCGTTCGCCAAATCCTTCGTGGCATTCGACGCACATGGCATCGACCAGATGCGCCCATCCCGCATCGCCCGAAAGCAACACCTTCTCGTGGCCTTCGATATCGACTTTCAGCAAGCCTATTCGCTCCCAACCGAGCCGGCGAACCAGCGTTGGGATACTGTATGCGGTCACTTCGACTTTGTTGTTGGCAGGCGCTCGCGCAAGATCGGCCACGCGATGTCCGTAATCCATGTGCTCCACTTCCATGAATAAATGACCGTCGCCAGCGTCAATCGCGCCGGGAAATACCGTGGCATTCACTCCGTTCAGCTCAAGATTTCGGCGAAGCACCGTCAAATTCGACGGCATCGGCTCGACGCAAGCGATGGCTGCTTCCGGAAAGCACCGCGCAAAATAGATGCACGTCAATCCGATATTGGCTCCAAGGTCTAGGATCGTCTTCGGTGCGAAGGTCAAGCCGAGATCGTAATATTGATGCTCGAAAACTTCCCCATGTATGAAACTGTCCGATCCGGCATTGGATCGCAGCAGAAGACGGATTCGCCCGGTCACTTTCGGATAATTGAAGCCTATCAGCCATTGCGGTGACCCTATCTCCGGCGGAAGATTGTTCGAGTAAATCCAAAGGAGCCGCTTAATAAAATCGGGAAAAGCATCGCGATATCGCCACGACGTTCTGATGTTTCGTGCCAGCCAAGCCGGATCCATTATTTAGTTCGATCTCCCGCAAACGCTCGGGTGAAAAACTGCTCCGCGAAAAAATGGTACTGCGACTGCGCCTCATCCGAAGGATCGGCTGAAATTCCAGGTCAACCGGGTCAATGACAGACACCGCCAAGCGCGGTCTCGAAACGTTGATGCAATGTCGCTGGATCGAATTCCATGGCGGCTGCGTGAATATTCTCCGCAAGCTGGCGCCGAGAGTCCGCATCTCGGAGGCGCTCGACGGCGGCGGCGAATTGCGCCGGCACCAATCCATCCACGAGTATTGCAACGCCCGGTCGATCCTTCAGCCACAACGACGCGCTTGCGTCGTCGGGCGCAACGACAAGAACAGGCAAGCCGAAGGTAGCATATTCGGCGAGCTTCGAGGGAAAGTTCAGCCGGAATGCGCGCCGCTCCGCCGGATCGAAGCTTTGGATGACGGCCACAGCATTCACGCCCGCAGCGGTGAACCGCGACAGAACCTCGTCCGGACGCAACGCTCCAAGGTCTTGCACCGCGGGATGCTGCCATACCGGCGGCGTCAAATTTCGATCGGTCGGCGACGCGATAACCAGACGACCGCCGACTCTGTGCAGCGCTTCCGCCAACCTCAGCATTGCTTCCATGTATCCAACGCCGATCGAGCCGGCAAAACCGACGACGAGCGGGTCTTCCGCTCTCTGCACCTGTGGCGGCCGTGGAGCGTGGCCGGGAATTGGCGGCAGGAGCGTCCCTCGAACGCCGTAGCGCCGAAAGAACTCCCGCTCCATGACGCTCGACACGCAGAATCTGACCGCCGCCTGCCGATAGATTCTGGCCAGGTGACGACGTCCGGCCGGAGGAACGGCGTCGGAGTAATCGTCATGGCAAAACAGCACGAGCGGCAGCCGTCTTTCCTTCGCGTACGACGCGGCTGCGGTCAACAAAGAATCGGGCAGCAGCGTGGAGCAAACGGCCTGCGGGCGAAACCGATCCGCCTGCTCCGTGAACCGGGCTTTGACGAGAGAACCGGCCAGGGCATCGGCCACGGACCAAAGGACGTGACGGCGCAGGCGCTGAACGAATTTAGGCGCCGGTGGAACGGAGATCGACACCGCCGGCTCAATGTCTTCGTCGACAGGCTTATGATCGGGAGCAACGACCATGACGCTGCGGCTCGGCCGCGCACGCAAGTGACGGTAGACGAGCAATTCCCCGGCGGCGACGGCTTGCGGGGAGACCGACGAGCAATAGAGCAGACGCACATAACTGTGCGGAACGTGCTGCTTCTCTCCGTGATCCAGCCGAAATCGCTCCTCGGCGCTCATCGTGTCAAAGGTCACCGGTAAGGTTCTCTCCGGGAATAGGCTGCGCGGACGGTCTTAACAGTTAGCAGACTGATGCGCTAAGCCGACGCGGCCATCGCCCGGATTGGGACGGAGCTCCGCAAGCGAAGCAAGCCGTTCGCCATGAACATCTCTGCGGGCGAGCACGACACAGCCTCGGCGCAAGCCAGTATCCGCAGCTGCCGGGGCAGAAGGATAGAACGCCGCCAACGAGTGCGCGGCCACCGCGTGTTCGATATATTCTGGAGCCAGTCTTTTGCCCGGACCATAATCGTCATAAGCATAGGTAGGATCGTGCGGGACCTGAAAGTCATCCACCATCACCACAGCCGCTGGGCAGTTGCTGAACATAAGATCAAGCTCATCGCCAAGCGGCAGGTCGTCATTCCAATGGGCATCGAGATAAGCGAACACCGTTTGGTCCTTGCGCGGCCGTGATGGACCGGCAAAGAACGCCCGCAGCGCTACTCGGCTGTCGCCACGCCGAAGAGTAACGTTCCGCTTTCGCCATAAGCGCGCACGCGCGAAGCCGTAGAATCGAGCATTTCCTTCAACCGAAAAAACTCGGATCCCTGTGCCAGCCAAAAACTCTGTTGTCGTTCCGAGATAGGTCCCGGTCTCGATGATAGCAACAGGCTTGAATGTCCGGATCAGCGCTCTGATCAGCTCTTGTCGACGTTCTTGTCCATTAAACGGGCCACCCCAGTGGCGACGTGCTCGCGGAAAACGATAGTAGTCAATCGCGCCAGTAAGTGTATCACCGAGAATAAAACGGAGGATGCCTTTTATGCCCATGCCAAATGACTATTAAGTGCTAAGTTACCTGTTAATTTAAACGGACTTCGTATCGGAGAGACTCTTCTGACGCAGAATTTTTGCAGGCACTCCGGCAACGACGCTGCCGGAGGGAACATCCGTCAGGACAACTGAGCCAGCGCCTACGACGGCGTGCGCGCCGATTGTGACGCCGGGCATAATGATCGCATGGGCACCGATCCATACATGATGCTCGATCACGACCGGCCGTTCGACCAGCGTCTCGTTCATGATCCACGCATCGGGATCGTGTGTCGCCGTCGTTATCGCCACGTGCGAACCGATCATTGTTTCTCTTCCAATTCTGACGCCGGCATTACCCCAAATATGGAGAAACGACGCAATGGTGACGTGGTTTTCTATAAATACCTTATCGGGGACCTCGATGGCGACCGGCCGCCAGATCGCGACGTCTGTCCCACAATGTCCCAATGACGCTTTCAAAGCCCGGTCATTGGCGAAATCTAACAACCGTTGAACGCGCGTGAAAAACGGACTCGCAACGATTTTCAAGGCCTGCCGCATTCGTACGTCCTCGGTTTGCGCGCAGACTCACTCATGGCTCTCGACCTTCCAGTCGGCCCGCTTCGAAACCTGGCCGAGTCGGAAATCAAACCCGCCGCCGTGAATAAAGGCGTTGTCGACCTGAATGGAAAAAGCGCCATCGATCCAATCCAAAACGTCGCCGGAGCCGAGGACGCCGCAAGCGATATCGTACTGACCGGGCGTCAGATCCATACTGGTTTTCATGCGCACCTTCGCCCGAGCCGCGCGCGGCATCGTGCATTCGGCGTCTTTCTGCATTATCATCAGCACGTCGTCGCCGGACGAATTCCGGAACAGCATCCATACCGTAGCCGTCCGCATTGCGTCCGGGTCGGCCGCAACAAGGTCAAAATCGACGACGATATCCTCGAACACCCTGAAGGAGATCGGGACGGAAGCGTTCACAAACTCGACGCATTCGATTCTGACCGCCCCGATTCCACGTCTTCGCACCGAGGACAGATCGATAGTCCGCGACTGCGCGGCTCGATCAGCGAAATCGATATAAAAGTGGATCACGTCTGCGGTTGGACCCCGCTTTTCTATTTGCCCATCGTTCAAAAGAATCAAGTTTGCGCAGAGCGAGCGGACTGCACCCATGCTATGACTAACAAACAGCACCGTCCGGCCGGCGCCCACCACCTCGCCCATCTTGCCCAGGCATTTTTTCTGGAATTCAGCGTCGCCGACGGCAAGAACCTCGTCGACAACCAATATTTCCTGCTCAAGGTGCGCGGCCACGGCAAAGGCTAGCCGCACATACATGCCCGAGGAATACCGCTTGACCGGCGTATCGAGAAATTTCTCGACTTCGGCGAACGCGACAATCTCGTCGAATCGCCGTGTTATCTCCGTACGCGTCATCCCGAGGATGACGCCGTTGAGGTAGATGTTTTCCCGCCCCGTCAGCTCCGGATGGAATCCGGTGCCGACCTCCAGGAGGCTGGCCACGCGGCCGCGCAGGTGCACGCGACCCTCTGTCGGCGCGGTGATCCGGGAGAGGATCTTTAACAGCGTCGACTTGCCGGCGCCGTTCCTCCCGATGATGCCCAGAACTTCGCCGCGCTTGACCTCGAAGCTCACGTCCTTGAGCGCCCAGAACTCCTCGGTTTCGTCGCCGGCGACGATGGCGCGGCCGCGCGCCATGTCGGCGGTCTTGCGCCACAGATTGCGGGCGTTGCGCGCCATCACGTCGCGCAGCGCGGTATAGCGCTCGCGGTCGGCGGCCTGGTGGCCGATCACATAGCGCTTCGACAGGTTCTCGACGGTGATGACGGTGTCGGACATTGCCTTAGATATTGCCTGTGCGCGCGTCAGATGAGATCGGCAAAGCTCGATTCCATGCGGCGGAATTGGCGGATGCCGAACCACAGGAACAGGATCGTAATTGCGATGCTCAGCCCGAACCCCGGCAGATACAATTTGCTGTCGCCGCCGAGAATGCTCCAGCGGAAGCCGTCGATGACGCCGACCATCGGATTGAGCGAATAGATGAGGCGCCACTGGTCGGGGATGATGCCCGAGCTGAAGCCGACCGGCGAGACGTAGAGGCCGAATTGCACGATAAAGGGGATGATGTAGCGGAAGTCGCGATACTTGACGTTGAGCGCCGTGATCCAGAGGCCGGGGCCGAGGCTCGTCGCAAAGGCGATTGCGACAAAGCCCGGCAGCAGCACGATCTGCCATCCCGGCAGGAAGCGGTACCAGACCATCAGCGCGATCAGGATGACGAAGCTTATGAGCAGATCGACCAGGGCGACAATGATCGCCGCCACCGGCACGATCAGCCGCGGGAAATAGACCTTGCCGATCAGGCCCGCATTGCTGACCAGGCTGCTCGACGCCTCCGACAGCGCCGTGGAAAAGAACGTCCACGGCAAAATGCCGGCAAACACCATCAGCGCATAGGGCGCGGCGCCTTCGGACGGCAATTTGGCGATCTTGCCGAAGATGACGGTGAACACCACCATGGTGAGGAACGGGCGCACCAGCGCCCAGGCGATGCCGATCACCGTCTGCTTGTAGCGCACCGACACGTCGCGCCAGGCCAAAACCTGGAACAGCTCGCGATAACGCCACAGGTCGCGCCAATAATTGCGCTCCTGGCGGCCCGGCTCGATGATCAGTTCGTACATTGGGCGGGTTTCACACGGCTGCGGCGGCCCGGCCGGCCGCCGCCACGCTGTGGAAGATCTCGGTAAAAATGTCGTCGAGCGACTTGGTGATGTCCCACTGCGGATAGTGCCGGCGCATCTTGGCAAGGTCGCTGATGTAGCAAATGTGATCGCCGATGCGATTGTCGGCAACGTAGTCGAAGCGCATCTTGCGGCCGCTGAGCGCCGCGATGCGCTCGAACGCCTCGATGACGGAGACGCTGTTGGCGCGTCCGCCGCCAAGATTGTAGACCTCGCCGCAGCGCGGCGCGCGGTAGAAGGCGTCAATGAAGCGGGCGACATCGTAGGAATGGATGTTGTCGCGCACCTGTTTGCCTTTGTAGCCGAAAACCTTGTACGCCTTACCGGTGACGTTGCATTTGATCAGATAGTTGAGAAAGCCGTGCAGTTCGACGCCGCTGTGATTGGGACCGGTCAGGCAGCCGCCGCGCAGGCAGCAGGTCTTCATGCCGAAATAGCGGCCGTATTCCTGCACCATGACGTCGGCGGCGACCTTCGAGGCGCCGAACAGGCTGTGCTTGGACTGGTCGATGGGAAAATTCTCGTCGATGCCGTCGGCGTAGACCGGGTCGTCGTAGTCCCAGCGGGTCGGCAGTTCCTTGAGGCGGATGCTATTGGGGCGGTCGCCGTAGACCTTGTTGGTGCTCATCTGCACGAACACCGCTTCGGGCGCGTGACGGCGGGTCGCCTCAAGCAGGTTGAGCGTCCCGACGGCGTTGACGTCGAAGTCATCGAAGGGGCGCGTCGCCGCAAGGTCGTGACTGGGTTGCGCGGCAGCGTGAACGACCAGGTCCGGTCGGATCGCGGCGACAAGATCGGCCAGCCGCGGGCGGTCGCGGATATCCAGCTCATGGTGGCTGAACGAGGCGTGCAGCTGGCGCAACCGCTGCTCGTTCCAGCGGGTATCGCCCTGGGGACCGAAGAAGTCGGCGCGCATGTTGTTGTCGACGCCGTGCACCTCCCAGCCGCGGCTGCAGAAATAGTCGACGACTTCCGATCCGATCAGACCGGATGAGCCGGTGACTAGGAGCTGGTGTCGAACCACGGCAGAGCTGTCCCGTCGTTTTTCATGATTTCGGTTGGCGTCTGGCGACGGAGCCTCGATCAGCGGCCGCCGACCGGCATTGCTAACCGCTGCTGCCTGAGCGTGGTGAGAGATTGCGGCCGCGGAGCCGAAGCAGCGGCGGCGAAATGTTCGGCGACATAGCCGGCCCAGCCGCGCAGCCCGCGCGCCGGCGTGCCCGTCGCCTCTCTGAGCCATCGATCCACGGGCGTGGTGAAGCCGGTCTTGGCCCGCTCGGCCAGCGCTGCCGGCAACCGGTTAGTGCACGCCAACAGGTCGCGCTTGCCCGGCGGGCTGTTCGAAGCGATGGCCGGGCCCAGGCTGTCGAGCACGATGGGGTCGACATAGGGCAGGCGCACCTCGAGGCCGTGGGCCATGCTCGCCCAATCGGTATCCCGCAACAGCTGGTTGCCCATATACCATGCGGATTCGAGCGCCGCGATCTGCGCATGGTACGGCAGATCGGCGCTGGCCAGCGGCTCAATCGTCTGCTCGAGCTCAAGCGTCGTCGACAGCCGCTGCAATCCCTCGTTCAAAGTCCGTTCATCGAGCAGCTCGCCGAGCTCGTCTTCGAGATGCAACGCCCGCCGCAGCAGATAGGCGTGCGCCAGCGTGTCCGAATGCGACAGCACCCCGGCTGCCTTCGGCGGAAGCCATTTGGGTGCGACCATGCGCAGAAATTTCTGCAGCCGCGCGGCCATCGGGCGCGTGACGGCGAACCTTCCCCAATTCAACAATTTCGGCACCTGATCGAAAGACGGATAGCCGCCGAACAGCTCGTCGCCGCCCAGTCCGGAGAGCGCGACCTTGAGCCCCTGCTTCGCCGCGGCATAACTGACGAGATAGGTGTTGAGACCGTCCGTGGTCGGCTGATCCATGCTGTCGAGAAACTCGGCCAGCAGCGCGTCGAATTCATCGCGGCCCAGGCGTACGGTGACGTGATCGGTTCCCAAAAGCCGTGCCACCCGTTCTGCAACGGGCGCCTCGTCGTCCGGGCTGCCGGCGAATTCCTTGAAAGCAAGTGTGACCGTGACCGGACGCCAGCCAAGCTCGGTCGTCATGGCGGCAATGACGGAGGAATCGACGCCGGCGGAGAGAAATATGCCGACGGGAACGTCGGCGACCAGATGATAGCACACCGAGTCCACTATGACGTCGCGCAGCTCGCGACGGCTCATCGGATCGCGCGGGTGATTGACGTAGGCGTCCTGGATGGCGGCGTACCGCCGCGGCGCGGACGGCGCTTGGCCGAGGCGAATCCGCTGCACGTGGCCGGCCGGCAGCAGCTTGATCGCCTTCCACCAGGAGAACGGTCCCGGCACATGGCCCCAGAGGTAGAAGCCGACCTGCGCCGCCGGATCGGGCTGCGGCGTCACCGCCGCGCAGCGGGCCAGGGCGCGCGCCTGCGAGGCAAACCAAAGCGCGCCTTGGTGCTGCATGACGTATAGCGGCTTGATCCCGTAGGGATCGCGCACCAGCCACAATTCCCGCAGCTCCGCGTCCCACAGCGCAAACGCGTACATGCCGCGCAACTTCAACAAACCGATTTCGCCCCACTGCGCCACCGCCTGGATGAGCACTTCGGTGTCGCTGCTCGTGGTGAAACGGCAGCCCAGCTGCTGCAGCTCGAGGCGCAGTTCGCGATAGTTATAGATCTCGCCGTTGAACGTGATGGCCCAGCGTCCCGTCGAATCCAACATCGGTTGGGCCCCGGCGGCACTGGTGTCGATGATCGCCAGCCGCCGATGCCCAAGCACGATCCGATGATCGTCGGACGCCCACAGCCCTTCGCCGTCGGGCCCCCGCCGGCGTTGCAAATCGTTCAGACGAGCGACCGCGGCGGGATCAATCGGCCGAGCGTTGAGGTCGAGAGAGATCGCGCCGGCAATGCCACACATGCGGGGGTCTCGATCTAACGTTAGGTAGCGCTGTGCACGCGAAGTTGCGTGAGCCGCCGCGCGTGTTGTTTGAGCCGATGCCGGGCCGAGGCGTGAACGTTCACGCGGCAACCCTGTTCGCGGCACCGTGTTCGAGCGACCTCACCGCCGCTGCAATCACCTGCCGCGGCGGTATCGATCGGATCGTCCCGGTTTTCGACGAGGGATAGAGAATCCTGTGGCCGTTTCCAAATGGGAACCACCGCCCGGGTGGGTTGCGCCTGCTAAATACTGCAACGCAACGCGTGCCTGCCGCGGCGGCGAGATGCATGGGACCGCTGTCATGACAGAGCAACAAATCGATCCGACGAAGTACGGCGGCGCTGATGCGCGGCGCGATCATACCGCATAAGTTCACCGCGGCTCCCGGCCACGCCTGGGCAAGTTTTTCCGAACGCTCCCGATCGTGCGTCGCTCCCAGCAGCACCAGCGTGCCTAATTGCAACTTCCCCACGGCGCGCAACACCGTTTCCCAATTGTCATCTCCCCAATCATTTATATTTTGTTTGGTGCCGATGCTGAGGCCGACGAGCCGGCGGCTTGCTTGTCCGTTGCAATAGACGCGACTATCGAGAATGTGGTTTGCCTCGGCGATCTCCGCAGCAGAAAGATTGAGCCCCCAGTTTTCGCGCAGCGTGAAATCAATCCCGCCGATGGACGCAATTTGCCGTCCCAGCCGCACCGCCTCGCTTTCCCAAAGGATGTGGCCCGTGGCCGGGCGGCGAGGCTCCATGAACATCGGGTTCAGCGGCAATCCGACGATACGTGGAATTCCGCATCCCCATCGAAAAAACACGTAATCCCGCATGTTCGATCCAAATCGGCGCGATGGGGCCAAATACACCAGCGTGTTCGGAGCGAAGCGCTGGATGATCGTCTTTAGTTCGTTCAATCTCCTTGGATTGCGAATACCGATGGGATATTTGATGAACTGATCGACAAGCCCGGACCCTTTGAGAACGCCCTCGGCCGGAACCTCGCGATCTGTAACGGGTTCATTTACCAACAGCGCCACTTCGTCATTCGGGTACGTCTTGCGAAGCAGGTGCAGGCACGGCAACGAGATGAGAAAATCGCCGATGCTCCCGATGCGAAAGACCAATATCCTAGCCATGCGTTAGCGCTCCGTCGTATCCGCCGACGAGGTTCTCGGGTTATCCATGGCGGTCGAAGTGCCTGCCTGCAAAAAGTTACTGCAGCTCGGGTGGAATCTCACCCGAACTGCTCAATTCCGCCAGCGCAACCCTCAATTCGAGCAATCAGAAGCTCACGCCCGGGCATCATAGCGCCTTGACTTGCAAGGCAAACCGAACCTCGTGGTGTAGTAAAGCGGCTTAATCCTGTACGGATCACGCGCTGGCAGCAAGCCTTGCTTCTCCAACTTTATGCGGCGACGGACACCGCCATGGCAAACTGCATGGTGGGGCGGACCGAATGGCAGCTGTTGCTGCTATCGGTCAGCACTACCCAAAGCTACCGCCTCCCGGGTGATAGGCCCCGGGATACCCAGTACTGCGCAAGGACCATTGCCCTGCATTGTAACTGCTTTTTTTACGTCAGAATAAGAGCGGGGTCGACATCTACTATCGTTCCAATCTGTGGGACTGGAGTTCTCGCTGTTTATCGAAACCTGCCCCTTAGTCGCTATTGCGGCCTGAACTCAGCCATTTTCATTTGCGCCATACTTCCGGCCAATCAATATCTTCGCCCCACCGTCCGCGGGGCTGTCGCACTGGGTTTGGTGGAGCGTTTGTGCTTCGGCGCGGCTCTAGTGACGGACGCGGTTCGAGGCCGCGAGAGCCAGCTGCACCGGCCGATACTCTCAGCTCTTTGCGCTCTGCCGTCCCTTTCCCGTCTCCTGGTGCGGTATTCACCGCGACTTCAGCGGCTACCAAAGGCTCAACCAGCAGCGCGCAGCAAAATGCTAAGATCGCCATCATCGCTCCAGTCCGCAAGGGATAGTCCACGAACGAATGCGCGATAAGCAGCGCTATACCCACAGTCGCGGCCCGCATAAGTGAAAGATCAAGCTCTCTCGCACCAGCTGCGGGCCTCCACCAGAGCTGCACAGATCTGAGACCCAACCAGATCACAAACAAGCCCAGAAGAGCCATGCCCATGACCCCGGTCTCGAGCCATAACTCTAGAATATCGTTATGCGCGTGATTGGCATAGGTGTTCGCAAGTGCGTCGCTTGGCGGTTCAAACATTCCATACACTGGAACAAAAGTCCCCAGTCCTGCTCCAAAAGGCATAAAGGCCTTCGCAGCTTGGATCGTGTTACGCGCGAACGGTATCCGGGCATCCGCCAGTGGGTCGATAGCGAATTGGCCAAGAATTCGATAGAGAGCGAATTGAGCCGCCAATATGATCGCTAATGTTGTTGCCCCGAGCAGCAACTTCCTGGGCGTCACTCCAGACGCGTTACGCCGATCGGCGGAGGCCAGTGCGAATACGCCAGCGAGCGCAACTATTGTCAGGATAACGCCCGCACGCGAGCGCGCCATGGCTTCACTCGCTATTAATACGATGAAAACTACGAAAAACGCAGTTAGCGCCACGATCGTGGCGGGCTCAAAGCTTCTGATGTCCCTCCAGGACCCTACTTTGAAGGCAACGTCAATTGCCCACGCGGCCGTAAATAGCAAAACTACATACAACAGCGCAGCAAAATGATTCCTATTGGCAAAGAATCCGACCGCCTCCGTGCCGTTGGTGATTGCAAAGAAGCGCAGCGCGCTCGTGGGGCCCTGGGCGACCTGGGTCAACCCGATAAAGGCGCTGACGACGCCTACCGCAACAACGATCAAGCTTAGTCCGCGCCGTTCCCGGTACCCAAGTTGAATTACTCCGAGAAAAATTGCGATTGGGGGCAGAAGCGAAAGGGCGCTGAGCCAGGTCGAATTCGGCGAGACGCTGATCGACATCCACGGCCGCTGGCGCCCCAGCAGATCAAAGACCGCCTCAATTGCTTCTCGGCCGGGCAGTCTTGTCCAGATCCACGGCGGCAGCGGGACAAGCTGAATGAGTGGCAAGAACGCGACCGCAAAACAAAATGCGAGCACCCAGTGTCCGCGGCCCTCATTATGTAAACCTCGCCACGGCAAGTCCATGAGTGACGAAACCGAAATCAAAAAAGTCGGAACAGCGAGCAACTCGAGGACCGCATCCGACAAAAAACCACCCCGCGTTCCGCCGCCGAGGAGAAGGGAACAGATCAGCGCAAATGCACAAGCGCAGAATACAACGCTAGGCCTGCGATCCAGCACCTTTGCAGGTACCAGTCTGTCTAGCAGCGTCGCTAACGACTGCTCTCGAAGTGTGCCTAGCGAAACCATGAGCCGGGGACTTTTTCTCAGAACGGGATTGATGTTCGGGTCGATCCTCGTCACGCTGGCGGCTTTTGCACACGCGATATTCGCAGCTCGTCGAACAACATGGATCCAGTGACGAGCTGTTCAGACGCCATTCGCGTGTCAAGATCCAGTCGAACATATTGAGCAGGGCAATCCGTCGCCGGAACTGTGAAAGTAAACGCCACGTTTCTCCAAGCAGGCGTCATTCCTATGATCATAGGACTTTCTCCGACCCGCGTCATGGCTCCGCCGGCACACACAATCCGCCATTTCAAGCCGCGCGGGCCATCGAGCTGCCCTTGGTATTTGCCTTTGAACTCATACGTGCCGGGCGCCAACATAACAAGCTCGGTGACGCTATGATACTCGACCCGTCCGTATTGAAAACTGACCAGCAGTCCGTGCTTACCGTTGTTGTCCGATCTCGGCACAATATCAATTGTTACGCCCGCTCCCGGTGTGATTTTCCAATCAAACGGCAGCCCCGAGGGCGTAAGTTCGAAACTGCCATTGAACAGCATGCCTGCGTTGCGTAGCTCCTCGGGCGGAAGAAATTGCAGCCATGTGTAATAGGCAAGGCCGTACAATTTGTGCGTGATGAGGGAGTTGATGTAGTAGCCGACCTCCATCGTCGTAGGCGGCGCCGTACTCGTTCTCAGCGCCGACAACAGATCGAGCGGGGTCCGCGCATCCGTCATACTATTCGGGAGTCCTTCAAAGAACTGTTTTCGCCATGGCGGATTGCCGACGAGAACCGTCTTGAGAAGTCCATTCGATCTTTTTTCTTCCGCGAGGCGGGCCAATACAGGTACGACATAGGCCCCCAAATCAGGCTTCGTCCTGAGAAGAACGTCCGCGTAATAGATGGCGGACTTGTCGTCCTTTGCTTGCGCGCTTTTTTGCATCAGCCAATAAACGGCAACGCTCTCATGCAGCGAGAGACGCGCGGCAGCGTGCATGAAGTTCGAAGCGCTCACGTCGTCGTCGTCGGCCTCGGCGAGCTGACCTAAAATGCGCAAGGCGCGTGCATTCAACGGATCGTTCAACAGGGCGGTTTGTACCCACATGCGGACGGTGCGGGCATTATCGAGCGCGATTGGCCGGTTGACGCTTTGATTCTGTCCGATGGTCTCGAACGCTGAAAAAGCGCGGTCCAGAGTTGTCATGCTGGTCGAAGCGTGGCTCATGCTGTCGGAGCCGCGTTCCGATCGCGCCGATGTTTGATCCTCGGCGCTCGTCTCGGCCCGCGCCGTTCGCTCGGAGGCGTTGAGCGCACGATCAGCGAGAGTGACCAGACCTGAAGGCTGTTGCGGGTGAAGCCACAATGCCGCGTCCGGCGCGAGATCGGCAATGTAGGCGCCAAAGCTTTGCGAGACGACCAGCCATACCAATAATACGGCGAACGCGGAAAGGACGATCGTTCGCAAGCGCGGAGCCTGACGTGCTTTGGTCATCGCGGTGCTTCACGCATGGCTTGGGAGAATGCCGGGTTGGGAGCCTGACCCGGATGTGTTGCTTTCCCGCAATTGCACCTCGCTTGCCAGCCGTTTTTGTCAGCCATATAGCGACGAATGACGTTGACGTGCAGCAATGTTGAGAACGCGTTCGCGTCTTTGTAGGCGAAGTGCGTCGTCGCCGCGCCTAGTTTTCGAGATTCCATAGGCTTTCCCTTCAGTACCCCCATTGCCAAGTTCTCCCTGACATCAGAACGGGCGAATTCACTGCTGCGGCATATGGAAGAGGACCGAGAGGGCTCGGCGCAAGAATCCTCCTCGCTCCTTTGTGTATACCGATGGCGCTCCCTGACCGGGGAACGGCCTTTTGTTGCCGCGCCGCCAGGGAGTCCTGCCGCCTTTGGCGGCGGACCTGCTGTCAACCCTTTTGTCCCGGCGCACTGCATCGTAGGCAGCGCGGCGTTCCGGCGTCTTGAGGTCATTCCAAGCCGCCGTGACCCTGCCAATGAAGATCGACCGCTCTCCCCGCGGATCGAGATCGGGGTGCAGCCATCGTAGCAGAAGCGCGACATTCCGCCTGAGCTCGCCAGCACTTGCCTGCGGACTGGCGCCGAGCACCTGGTAGCTATCAGCATTGGGAGCAAACAGTATTTGTTCGATAAAAAACGTAGCCGCTTGCCGTACGACAGTTCGCGATCGGTCCATTAAAGCGGCCGCAGCTCGTTCCGCCTCGGCATCGCCCGCCGCAATGCGTAGCAGTATAAGCAGGCCATCCGGCAGAGGCTCCGATCTGAGGAGCCGCACCTGGGAAGGGACATGCATGAGATCGATGGCGATTTTCAATGCCATCCTGTCCGACATTATCCTTCCGCCCCCGCGTTCGTCAGTCTTGGCCGCCGTTCCTCCTCGGCGGTCGCGATCGACCGCTCTGCGGCGCGGCCACCACCGTAGCCGTATCCGCCATAACCGTAGCCGTAGCCGTAGCCATAGCCATAGCCATAGCTGCTACGAGCGTCGAACCTGGTGACGACCGCGCCAATGAGCGAGGCGCGGGAAAATTGCAGCCGCTTGACCGCGGCGCGAACGAGCCGCGTTCGCACTTGGCCAGAGCCAACGATAAAAATTGTCGCCGCAACTGCGCTCGACAACAAGGGCGCATCGGCGAGCCCCATGACCGGCGGACTATCGACCATGATCAGATCGAACACTTCTAAACCGACCGAAACCAACGACAGTAAGCGCGAGCTCCCGAGCAGATCGGCGGCATTGGGAGGAAGCGGGCCGGAGGCTAAGAAGGCGAGGTTGGGAATATCGGTTTTTTGGAAAAGCTCCGGCGGCGTGGAAGCACCAGTGAGATAATTACTCAGCCCAGTGGCATTATCGAGATTGAGCCTGGTGTGCAGCGAGGGCTTACGCAGATCCGCATCGACAAGGAGAACTTTGAGCCCAACAGCCGCAAAATGCCGTGCCAGCGTCAAACAGGTCGTCGATTTCCCCTCCGCCGGACCCGCACTGGTCACCAGCAACGTTTTCGGCAAGCCTCGTTCGGTTGAGAGCTGCAGCGCAGTGCACAGCGAGCGGTAAGCTTCCGACGTTTGCGAGCGGGGATCCGCCAGTTCTGCCTCAAGGCTCATGCCCAACCCGATCTTGGGAATGATGCCGAGCGTAGCCATTCCCAGAGTTCGCTCGACCTCTTCTGGTGATCGTAATGTATCGTCCAGCCGCTCTAGCACAAAAGCCACGCCGAGAGCGGCTGCCAACCCCAGGGCAAACGACACAAGAAGCGCGCGCGAGTGATTTGGCGACGATGGAGCACCGGGCAATGTAGCCCTGTCGACAATAAAAACGTTGTTGGCTCCCGCGCCGCCGGCAATATCGACTTCCTTGAAGCGCTGCAACAGGCCGTTGTAAAGTAATTGGTTAGTGTCGACCTCCCGTTTCAGAATATTGTATTCGATACTGCGTTTTTGCAGATCCAGAACCGCCTGCTTCAAGCCCTCGATCCGCTTCTTCGTCTCGCCTTCTTGATTTAAAGCAGCCTCATAGGCTGCCTTGAAAGAGCTCTTCAGCGTTTTAACCTCAGTTGCAAGCTGGCGATCGATTTCGGCAATTTGGTTGCTGAGCTGGACCATGGCCGGATAACTCGGCTTGAAGGTCTCAAGCTTCTCCTGGTACTCGGTCTCCAGCGCATTCCGCTTGGTGCGCAACCCCTCGATGACGCCATTGGACAAAAGTTGCGGTAGATTGATGGCATTTGCCGATTCGAGCTGCTTCCATAGCTGTTCACTCTTTATTCGTTCTGATACGAGCTGGCCAAGGGCGACGGTCGCGCCGGCTAAGTCACTCTCCGCAATCGAAGCCTTGTCGTTGGTCTGCACGATTTCTTGCTTTTGCCCGAAGTCCAAGAGCGCCTTTTCGGACTGCTCCAGACGCAGCTTCAACTGATCGAGCTGATCCTCAAGAAACACCTTCGCGTAGGAATTGGCCTCGAAACGCTTATCCAGATTCGAAGCGATGAACGCGTCTGCGTAAGCTGCCGCGATTCTTTGGGCTCGCGCCGGATCGGGATCCGAATAGGCAATGTCGACCAACCGCGAGCCAAGTAGCGGCTTTATCGCGCGGTTCGCGGACACTATACCGGCGGCTGCTCGCTCATAATTGACCCTTTTACTGACTTGGGCGGTAGGCCCGGCACCCGAACCAACTAGGCCTCTCACAAATCTCGGAATCGAGAATTCTCTTGGCGTGAAAAAACTGGAGTCATCCCCGAGCTTGAGAGCCGATGCCACCCGTTCGGCGATAGCCCGGCCCTGCAGAAGCTCGTATTGCGTTCGCATAAACTCGTTATCAGCCCCTTCGAACGGCGTGACGTTGCCGCCCTCGACAATTTTGACGACGTTGCGATCGATCTGCAGTCGAACCGTCGACGTATAGAGCGGGGTCTTCATCAGCGTGACGAGGGCGCCAAAAACGACGGATGCTGCGATGATGCTCAGAATGACCCAACGGCGCTTGATCAAGATGCGCAGGTATTCGAGCAGATCGAGCTGAAAATCCGAAGACGCTTCCGCTCCTGCCCCAGCATAGGCGCCGACGGAGCTGTAGTAGGCATCACGGGCCGCCGGAACGGCCTGAGACGCTGCGACGAGCTCGCCCGCTTTCGCTTCCCCGCCATCCGATGCATTGGTCCGAAGATAGTTCATTATGAGTGCTGCTTCTTCTTTAGCTACATCAGAGGCGCGAAAACCGCCGCTGACGTTGCAAGCGGCAGGAACCGCAAAACGTTGTTTAGAGCAACCTTTGTGGACGACGTATCGATGACGACGACATCACCTGGTTCCACCTCCGGATCTTCAGCTTCACCCTTCTTGATCGCTTCGACATCGAACCTAGCGGCGGAACGTTTTCCGTCGATGGTTCTGAATACCACCACGTCGCCCGAAGCAACCGTGGTATCGATGCCACCGGCCATTGCGACCATTTGAATGAGCGACGTTCTGCCCTTTAGGGCGAAAATGCCCGTGGTTTTTACCGAACCCTCAACGGTTACGCGCTGGCTGTTATATTCCCTGACAAATACTGAAACCTGAGGGGAGCGAAGGTATTTACCACCTAGCTTCTGCATCAGATCACGTTCAAGTTGGTGCGCGGTTTTTCCAGCTGCCGGAATCTCACCGACAAGCGGGTAATTGATGGTTCCGTCATCGGCAACTTGCACGGTCTTCGTCAAATCGGGCACCTTGAAGACCGATACGTCGAGAACGTCCAATGGGCCGATCTTGTAGGCGCTATTCCCAGGTGTTGCTACCGATGTGAGTTTGGCGGCGGCTTCGGCGGCCGGAGTGGCGGCGAAGGCCGTGGACGTACTACTTGAAGAGCTGCCGCAACCGCCCAGGCAAGCCACGCAAACCATCAGCAACGTGGCGGTCAGCATGCATCGCGCCGCGCCTATGAGATAGGTCGGCTTCTTCCGAGCGGGTCCGCGATTTGCCATCTGCACCCCCTAACGGCCCCGGTAAGTTCGAAGGTGGTTGATCCTTCAATATTCCCATCGGCCGCGTCACCACCAAGCACTGAGCTTCTTCAGCGCCAACGCGTTTTGCGACGAACTCGCGGCCGGCAGCTAAATCCGGCGGACGGTGCTCCATATCGTGAGCATCGGTCGCAATAAGGTGGACGCACCCGTCGTCCAGCATTCGCTCTGCCCAGTATAGGGCATTACGACCGAAGGTGCCAGTGAGCGATCCTGCCGTGATTTGCATCCATACCCCCGCCTGAACCAGTCGTTTGATGGTCTCGTAGCGCGACGGAACCCAGGAGAGCCGTTCCGGGTGGGTCAGGATGGGTACATAGCCGGCGACAACCAAATTGAAAAAAAACTCCTCCAGGAGGGGAGGGGCCGTGTGATGCGGCGGTTCAACCAGCACGTAGCGCGAATCGGCGAGAGAAAGGAGGTGGCCGGAGCGAAGCCCCGCGACGAAATCGGGGGTCATGTGAACGTCCGCACCGGTGGTCAGCCGCAGCGGGATTCCTTCTTTATCGAGAACATCTTGGAGTTGCAGGGTGGCCTGCCGGATAGCCGGGCCGGAATTATGGTACAATCCAGGTAGAATGTGGGGGGTGCAGGCGACGACCGTTACGCCCTGCGCGACCGATGCCTTCGCCATATCCAGCGATACGGACAAGTCATTGGCCCCATCGTCTATCCCCGGTAGTATATGGCAGTGAAGATCGATCATGGCTTGGTACCGACGCCGGCGGGTAAAATTCTGTAGCCGCGAGTTCCAGGTTCCCCGTCACGAGTCCAAGCAAAGTATGGTAATATTATGTTAAATTAATATGTAAAATTAATATGTTACCTATTGTGTTGCAGAAAAGCCACTAGGATGGAAATTCGGATGGAAATGGTGGAAATTCGGATGGAAATAGCGAGTCTTTGGGGGTTGCAATGCTCGGCTTGCTTGCGTATCCTTCATGGCATTATGCTGCCGCGTGAGAGATTCGGGGGGAGGGGCTATGCGTGAGTCCTTGGGCGTGATGTGTTTCACGCTTTCCCTGTTAATTGGGACGGCGTGCTCGGCGGCGACCCTCGAACCGGTGCAGGGGGACCTGTCGATCAACCAGGGGCAGGGGTTCCAGAAGGTAGATAGCCGGATCGATGCCAACGTAGGCGACTCCGTGATGGTGGGCCCTGCGGGGTCCGCTACGGTTTCGTATCCTGACGGGTGCAAGGTCGACGTCCAGCCCGGGGCGGTGATGACCATTGCCCCGTTGTCGCCATGCGCGTCGGGATCATATGCTGCGGACTCTTCAGATTTAACAGGTGCCCTGATCGGCGGCACGCTCTTTGCCGCTGGAATTGGTGCCGGCATAGTCGGCATAACGCAGTCGTCAAGTAGTAGCCCTGCGAGTCCCTGAGCGCAGAAACTCCGCTGGCCTTAGCGCAGTGCGTTCTTGTTATTTGAGCCTGTTTGCTTCACTCGGCGCGCAGTGTAAGCACCCGTAGGCATAGGTCTGTGGGTGCGCGCTAATGCTTGCCCGTGAAGGATTACGGGGTTTTGTGCGCGCGAAGCAGCCTTTCCCGTTAGCAAGTTGGGTGCTGGTAACGTGCTTTGCAGCGGTCTTCGCTGCAAGCATGCCGCCTGCAGCTGCAGGTGTACTGCGAATCAAAGACGATCGCGGCGGAAATATCGGGGCCTACTGGTCTCGCTATACTGCTCTTCGCGATACCGGAGAACAGGTGATCATCGATGGAACGTGTTCCTCCGCCTGCACGCTGGTGCTCGGCATTGTGCCTTCCGACCGAATTTGCGTGACAGCGAACGCGCAGCTCGGTTTTCATGCGGCTTGGCGATCGGGCTTTCTTGGGTTTAGGGTCATCAACGAGCCGGCGACGCGGACTCTTCTGAGTTTCTACCCCAATCCGATTCGGCAATGGATCGCCCGCAATGGCGGCCTCGGCACCGAAATGATGTATCTCTCCGGCCGCGATCTCATGGCTATGTACCGGGAATGCCACTGAGACCAGCTGCGACCACGCGCAAATTGCAGACCCGGACAGGGCCGCGCTCCGCGCCGAGAGCGTGAAAAGCGCTCACCAAAATGTGTCGGACATCTCGCTGGCGGACAGCTCACCGGTGCAGCGAAGCAGTTGTCAGACCGGGCCAACCCGAGCGCAGCGGATCAGCATCCCGACGGAAATCTTTCCCGGCCAAAGGCTTTCGATCGATCTTGCGTCACGATTTTGGCGAGATAGAAACTCGTCTCGATGATCGAGACGGCACCGTCCGGCCGCATTGATTTTCAGAATGAAGCTATGAGTACCTCTATTATCGGATACGATAACGACGATCTTGGACATGGCATCGGATTTGATAATACTCGGCATCAACGCCTACCACGCGGACGCGGCCGCTTGCATCCTGCGCGACGGCGTCTTGGTGGCCGCGGCCGAGGAGGAGCGGTTTCGACGTATCAAACACTGGGCTGGCTTCCCGTCCCAGGCGATTCGCTACTGTCTGAACGAAGCCAAGGTCGACCTGGGCGACGTAACCCACGTCGCCGTCAACCGCAGCGGCCGCGCCAACTTTCTCCGCAAGCTCAGCTATGTCGTGTCCCGCCGGCCAAGCCCGCGCTTGCTTGTTAACCGGTTGCGCAACCGCAAACGGGTCGCGGGCATTGCGGAAGAGCTTGGCGCTCTGCCTGGCCGGCCATTTACCGGCGCCATCGAGTACGTCGAACATCACCTGGCTCATCTCGCGTCAGCTTTTTATCCGTCCCCTTTTCGCGAAGCGGCCGCGGTGTCGGTCGACGGCTTCGGTGATTTTGCCAGCGCGGCGTGGGGTTGCGGAATTGGGACTTCGCTGTCGCTCGACGGCCGGGTCCTTTTCCCTCATTCGCTTGGCATCTTCTACCAAGCCATGACCCAATATCTCGGGTTCCCGCATTATGGCGACGAATACAAGCTCATGGGCCTCGCCGCCTATGGCGGTCCGTCTTGCCGCGAACAGGTGAACAAGCTCGTCTCATTGCGCGATGACGGCAGTTTTACCTTAGACTTGAAATACTTCCGCCATCACAGCGACGATATAGCCTATGAGTGGCCCGGCGGAGAACCGGTCTGTGGTCCGTTGTTTTCGCAGGCCCTGGTGGATGCGCTGGGGCCGCCGCGCAGCTCCGATTCACCGATCGAGAACCACCATCGCAACCTCGCCTGGGCGACTCAGGCCGTCTATGAGGAGGCCTTCCTTCACCTCTTGAACACACTCCAGCATCGCTATGGACACACCGCAGTCGCGCTCGCCGGCGGATGCGCCTACAATTCCGTCGCCAACGGCAAGATCCGCGACCGCACCGCCTTCAAGCGATGCTATTTGCAATCGGCCGCCGGCGACGCCGGCGGTGCGATTGGCGCAGCCTATGCCGTCTGGCACCGAAACGGCTCCCGCACACCGGAAATGACACACGCTTTTTGGGGCCCGTCGTTCACGGAGCCCGAACTGAGCGCTCTTCTTACCGATCGGCAGGCAGCGATCGAGGCCGCGGGCTGCAGCGTGCGGCACATCGCTGATGAGAATGAGCTCGTCGCAATGACGGCCCGCGCAATCGCCGACGGGCTGGTCGTCGGCTGGTTCCAGGGACGCATGGAATGGGGACCCCGCGCGCTCGGCAATCGCTCGATCCTCGGCGATCCGCGACGGGCCGACATGAAGAATATTCTCAATTTGAAGATCAAGCGCCGCGAGTCCTTCCGCCCATTCGCACCTTCGGTCTTGCGCGAGGCCGTTGCCGATTGGTTCGAGCGCAACGACGATGTTCCGTTCATGCTGCAGGTTTTTCCCATCCGCCTGGAGCGCCGCGGGCAAATACCGGCAGTCACCCACGTCGATGGGACCGGGCGGCTGCAGACCGTCGATCGCGCCAGTAATCCCCGATATTATGCACTGATCGAGGCGTTCTCCCGGCTCACCGGCGTTCCGATGCTGCTGAACACGTCCTTCAACGAAAACGAGCCGGTCGTCTGCCGGCCCGAAGAGGCTTTGGACTGCTTTCTCCGCACCAAGATGGATGTTTTGGTGCTCGGCAATTACCTGGTGCGGCGCGAGCCCCAAACTGGCTGAGAGCATGGCGGAAGGTGCGCCGCGATCCGCTCGGGTCCACCTTTACTGGCTGTGCCAAGGCGGTAGAACCGTGACCGCACTCGGGCGAAGAACAGCCCGCGCACGTCGGGAGCTTCAGCGCCGAAAAACATGGTGGCTCAGATATTTCGTGATACACCATGCGGGCAATATTGCGATCGACCTAACAGGGCGTCGCCCAGGCAGCGTTTACAACGCCTGATTGTCACAATTCGCCATAGCATCTGATTAACATATCATGTTACCATAAGTTAAACGTTCCATGCTATCTGTCGCCCTAGTTCTGGGTAGGGTTGGAGTGTGGATGTTTGACCTGATTTTAGGTCTTGTCGTCGGCGCCGGCATCGGTTACGCCGTTCGCGCGTACATTTCCCACCGCAGACACGTTGCGAGGCGGCGGCCCAGCGTTGCCTGAATCCAGGCGGTTTCACCGTGAGTTCGCAAGACACGATCGCATTGCGGTGACGGGTGAACCTGATTGCTCCGGGAATTACCGTGCATGCATCTCGAAACACGCGTGCTTGTGACAGGGGGTGCCGGATTTCTCGGGTCGCATCTTTGCGAGCGATTGCTCAAGCATGGCGCGAGCGTCATCTGTGTAGATAATTTTTTCACCGGCATGCGGCGTAACGTCGATCGCCTGCTCGACCACCACGGCTTCGAACTGATACGTCACGATGTGACGTTCCCACTCTATGTCGAGGTGGACCAGATCTACAATTTGGCTTGTCCCGCCTCGCCCATTCATTATCAGCACGATCCCGTCCAGACCACCAAGACCAGCGTTCACGGCGCCATCAATATGTTGGGGCTGGCCAAACGTGTAAGGGCCGGAATTCTCCAGGCCTCGACCTCCGAAGTATACGGCGATCCCAACGTTCATCCCCAGATCGAGGACTATTGGGGCCACGTGAACCCGATCGGCCCGCGCTCCTGTTACGACGAAGGCAAGCGCTGCGCCGAGACGCTGTTCTTCGATTATTGGCGCCAGCACAAGTTGCGCATCAAGGTCGCGCGGATATTCAATACCTACGGGCCGCGCATGCACCCCAACGATGGCCGGGTGGTATCGAACTTCATCGTGCAGGCATTGCTCGGACGCGACATCACCGTCTTTGGCGACGGGTTGCAAACACGTTCGTTCTGTTACGTCGATGATCTCATCGATGCCCTCGTTCGGCTCATGAGCACAGCCGATGAAGTGACCGGTCCAATCAATATCGGAAATCCGAAAGAGTTCACCATCTTGGAACTAGCGTCTATGGTGATCGAGATCACGGGATCGCGCTCGCGCATCGTGCATCGACCACGGCCGCAAGACGATCCGCGGCAGCGTCGCCCGGATATTTCGAAGGCCAACGATGTGCTGGCCTGGGCGCCGCAGACCGCGCTTCTGGATGGCCTCAGTCGGACAATTGAGTATTTCGAAGAACTGTTAAGCGATGAAGCGATTCGGCGATCTATCGTCCACGAAGCATAGGGCACTGAGGCGTGATGTGCACCCAAGCCTAATCTCTGCCGCTCCTGTACCGGCTCTCGTCCTCAGAGCAGGACGCTGCAGGGTTGAAGGGGCCGTTCAGGAAATAAAGCCGAGCTCCGATGCACCGATTGATTTTTATTAATAGATTTTTCTTTCCCGACCATTCGGCGACAAGCCAAATCCTCTCCGACCTCGCTTTTCACTTGGCCGGCACAGGAAGAGAAGTGCACATTGTTACGAGCACACAAATCTACGACGACCCCAAAGCTTCGTTGCCGAATTATGAAATCATCCATGGCGTACGCGTCCACCGCGTTTCGTCGACTCAATTCGGACGCGCCGCCTTGCTCGGCCGCTCGATTGACTATCTTTCGTTTTACCGATCGGTCTTGCGCCGCCTCCTCGACATTGCGCGGCGAGGCGATATTCTTATCGCAAAAACAGACCCGCCACTGGTGTCAATCGTGGCTATGGTTGCCGCGCGCCGCAAGGGCGCACGGCTGGTCAATTGGCTGCAAGATGTCTACCCGGAACTCGCTGTGGAGCTGGGCGTACCATTCATTCGCGGCCCTCTCGCCTCCGGCCTAGCCGCGTCTCGCAATCGCTCCTTGCAGTATGCCGAAGCGACCGTCGTCGTCGGCCATCTAATGGGCCAGAGGGTCGAAGTCCTCGGCGCTCCTCGGGCACGGATCCATGTCATACCGAACTGGTGCAACGACGAGGAAATCAAACCCCTCGGGCAGTCCGCCAATCCCTTGCGCGAGACATGGGTGCTGCAGAACAAATTCGTGGTCGGCTATTCGGGCAATCTCGGGAGGGCTCACGAGTTCGGCACTGTGCTCGCCGCCGCCGAGCGGCTCCGCGATGACCCGCGTGTTCTATTCCTGATGATCGGCGGGGGGAAACGTTTTGACGAATTGGCCCGGACGGTTAAAGAGCGCCGTCTCGAGAACTTGTTCCGCTTTGTCCCCTATCAAGGACGGACGATTCTCACGTATTCTCTAGCCACGCCTGACGTCCACTGGATATCTCTCAAACCAGAGCTCGAGGGCCTCATCGTTCCCAGCAAGTTCTACGGCGTCGCCGCCGCCGGCAAGCCCATGATAGTCATCGCCGCGAAGGACGGAGAGCTTGCACAGCTGGTGCAGGAACACGCCTGCGGCGTCGTTATTGCACCGGGCGACGCCGTTGCGCTTGCTTGCACCTTGTCGCGCCTGTCGAACGATCCCGGCAGCCTCGCAGAAATGGGCGCGCGGGCGCGAAAAATGCTGGAGGCGCAGTTTACCCGGCAGAAAGGGTTTGAGCGATGGCGCGAATTGCTCAATGCGCTGGATTAGTTGGAATGTCTGGGACGAAAGCCCTGTCCGCCACCCTCCGGGAAATCGCCGGTTGAGATCGCCGACACGGCTCGGGACGACCGGTGCGCTGTCACCGCCGGTGCTTTGGTGGTCAACGGCAGTTTAGCGGCTGCCGACGATCGGCACGGCAAGGACTGGACATGGCGCCTTGCGCAGGACGCGCTCGGTCGTGCTCCCGCGAAAGGCATCGAGAATACCGTTGTGTCCGGCGGTTGCCATGCCGATCAGGTCGGCTTCCACGTCAGCCGCAGCCTGAACAATGCCGTCGACGACGTTTCCGCTGCGCAGCTCTACCGGAACGGGAGAGCTCGCCTCGGACTTCAGCGCCGGCGCCCTCGCACCAACGTGTACGACGTGAAATATCGCCTCTTTGCCGGCCAAGATTCGACAGAATTGCTTGACCGCGCGCAAGCCGGTGGCTGGAGGCGAGCTATGGTCAACCGGGACCAGGATGCGCTTGAGCTTGATCGCGCCGTTTGCCTGATCGACAAAGCCCCGGCATTGCGCGGAGATGAAGAGGGTCTGGTTGGCCGAACGGCGCGACATCGCTTCCGCAATCGAGGGCCTCAACCAACGCGGAAGGCCTTCGCGACCGTGCGTCCCCAGCACCATGAGATCGCTTGGATGCCGGGCGAGAAAGCGCAATAGGCCAGTCACGTGATCCTGAGACTCGACCTCGACCTTCGCGACCTTAATGCCGAGTTTGGGGGTCAATTCCGAAGGCAATTGGTTCTCATCGAAGAGCCCCCAGCGGGCCAGCGTCTGGCGAACGTGGGGAAAAGCGTGCCGCGGATCCTCATTCCTCCGCTCCGCTATATGCAACACATAGAGCTTGGTCTTGACGGTCAGGCCAATTTTCAGTGCGTGCACAAAAGCGTTGATGCTCAGATCGGAAAAATCCGTCGGATGCATAATAGAACGAATGTCGGATGTCATCTGCACCTCGCATAGTATCCGCCATGGCCGCGGCAATGGTGGCACGCGGCCAGTATGGACGTCGAATACGGTCGATCAATCGCCCATCGGATTCCGGGCGCAACGTCCCGCCGGCTTGGGGTCGGCAATGAGCTGGTATTCGCCGCTTTGTATTGGTGGGCTATGGCGCACCAAATACCAATTGAATTGCGTCAATCCAGCCCTCGTCGTTCGATCACCAGGATCATGCGGATTGCCATGAACCAGCCGAGCATCGGCTCGAGCCAACGCTCGATCCGGAGAAGCGGCTGCACGAGGCCGGCCGGAAGCAAGCTCCAGGGACGGAACCCGCCGGACAAGGGATAGGCGAACAAGCTCAGCCGGCGGGTCTCGATCAGCCGCAGGGCCGGAAACTCGGCAGCAAACCGGGCCTTCTGTCGGCTGAAGAGCAGTGTCGGTATCGCCTGATTCGCCTCGAACGCATCGCGGGACGGATCGAGCGGACCGTCGAGCAACGGGTCGGCCGACATGATCACCGCTTCCGGATGGAAAGTGCGATAGAATACCCCGCTTAACGGCGTGATAGCCGGCTCGACCATTACGATTCGTGCGCCAGGCCGCAGCACGCGCGCCGCCTCGTCGAAAAACATCCGCGGCCGTTCGATATGGTGCAGCACATCAAACAGCACGATATTGTCGAAACTATCCGAAGCAAACGGCAGGCGCTGCGCGTCGGCGACGGCGTCGAGCCATGGCGCCGACAGGATGTCCGTCGATATCACCGCCGGCACGAAACTTTTGAGATTGCCGGAGCCGCCGCCGATCTCGAGCGTCCGCCCCGGCCGGCAGCGTTCGAGGATTTCCTGATAATAGGCGCGATAGATTGCACGCAGCGCCGGCTTTTCGTCCCAGACGATCCGGTATTCGAGCGGGCGTTCATCGGTCGCCATCAGATGGCCTTCAGCTTCCACCAGGCGAACAGCACCATACGCAGCAACAGTACGCCATGGCGGAAGCGCGAGATCTGAGTCTCGCCATAAGTGCGCGCCATATAGCGGATCGGCACCTCCAGCGATTTGAGATTGAGCTTGGCCGCGCCGAATATCAGATCGAAATCGCCGAACGGATCGAAATCGCCGAAATAGCTCCGTCCGGCCACGAGCTGCCGATAATCTGCGCGGGACAACGCTTTGGTGCCGCACAACGTATCGGTAATCCGTTGATTCAGCAGATATGAGAAAAGCATCGCAAAAACCCGATTGGCGATGAAGTTGAGGAACTGCATCGCCTGGTCCTGCATCGGATAGACCAGACGTGAGCCATTAACAAACTCGCCCTTGCCGCTCGCCAGGACTTCGTAAAACTTGCCCAGATCCTCCGGCGGCATGGTCAGATCGGCATCGAGGATCATCAGCAGATCGCCCTCGGCCATGTCGAAGCCCTTGCGCACCGCGTCGCCCTTACCCTTACCGTCCTGCACCGCGGCTTTGATCCGCAGATTCGGATAAGCCGCGATCACCCGATTAATCTCCTCCCAGGTCCCGTCCTGGCTGTGACCTTCGATAAATATGATCTCCTGCATCGGCGCGATCCGCGGCAGGCGCCGTACCGCCGCCTCGATATTGCCGCGCTCGTTGCGGCAGGGCACGATCACCGACAGCGACGGCTGCCGCAGCCGCACTACCCGCCGGCTGCGTAGCACCAAATAGTTGCGCAGTGAAAGCTTCCGCAAGATCGGCAACGTGCCGATGAAGCGATTAACCAGAGGCCCCAGCCCCACCAGCCGCTTGGGCAGAAGCTGCCGCCACTCCTGCTTGATCTCCTCGAAATCCGCGAGCTCAGCGATCGCGCCAATGTCATCCGTCGACAGCCAGTTCTGAGCTGGCGTCGGCATTTTGAGTCCGATCCACTCGGCGAGGCGGAGGATCGGCTCCCACAGATGCGAATAATACGACACCACGATACGGGTTTCACTCGTGCAAAGCGGATGCAGCAATTCAAAACTTCGCTGAATGTCTTCGAGCGATCCGATCGTATCGGACAGCAGGATCACTTCGAAGGGTTGCGGCCCCAGGAGCCGTATAGTCTCCGCATCCTCGATATCGCCAAGAATGAATTGGTGGCTCGGATGGCGTTGCTTGGCGATCGCTACCATGGCCGGGCTGAAATCGATGCCGATCCCTTCCGAAGGACGCAGGCTCGCCAATAGATCGCCGTTGCGACAGCCAAGCTCGAGCACTCTGAGATCAGGCCGGATCAGGAATTGCAGATAGCGGGCATCTTCATCGTGGAAATAGCGGTTGCGCCGCCGCCATTTCTCGAGATCTGGTGCGAGGCTTTCACTGGCATCGCGGATCGCCCGTTTGCGCGCGCTCATCCTTGGCGCGGACGTCTGTTCGACCACAATGTCGGCACCCTCCGATCCGCTCATCTCATTTTCCCCGCCTTCGAATCGGCGGCTGATGGCTACACGTCTCAATATCACCCTGGGTCCAGTTTTATCCGTCGCTTGACAACCGGTGCTCGCCGTGGGCGCCAAATCAGCCACAGGATACCGCCGGGAATGCCCGCAAGCATATTGATGAGACCAAAGGCGACGGACAAGGCCAGCGCATCGGCGGGCAGGACGCCCACCTGACCAAGAGCAATGACCATCGTGCCCTCGCGGACGCCCCATCCGGCAATCGAAATCGGAATCGCCATCGCCAGCAAGGTCGGTAGCATTAGGATCATGGTAGAGATCGGATCGAGCGCGATATTCATGGCAATCGCGCACAGCACGACGATGGCGCCGGAGATGAGGTGCACGGCAGCCGCCAGAGGCACGGTCAACGTAACGAGACGGCGATTGATGAGGAGGGCGGACGTGGCTTGGGACAGTTCGATCAGCACACGCACCACCCGCCAACGAAGCCACGCTTGCGGTAGAAGAGCCGGCAAGGAGACAAAGACGACAATGCCGAGCACCAGCGCTCCGGTCAGCCCAGCCATGCCGTACGCCAGACGCGTCTCGACGATGTTCATGGCGAGCAACGGAAGAGATGCAGCCGCCAAACCGATCAGGACGATCAAGGCCAGAACGCGGTCGATAGCGACGCCGAGAAAGGCGAGTTTGACACTAACACCTTCGCCGACGCTGAGGAGAATGCGGATCGAGTCGGCCCCCAAGGTCCCCGGCAAGGTCTGATTGAAGAACATGCTTATGATGGAGAAGCGCACGGCCAACGCAACGCCAATGCCGGCGCGGCAAAACTCGGCAATGAATGACCATCTAACGGCGAAAAGCACGATCTGTACGAAAACAAGCGCGAATATCGCGGCCAAGAAGACCGGCCGGAGCAGGCGCAATCGATCAACAACGAGACCGAGATCGATGAAGTGGAAGAGCGCGGCAATGACGAACAACGAGATCGCTAACCTTAGTATCAAGCCTGTCCGTAAGCTCACGAGTGGATCTGCCACGGCACGACCGGCACCCAGGCGTCGATGCTCAGATCGGAAAAATCCACAAAAATCCATCGGGTGCATAATTGAATGAATGTCGGATGTCATCGGCATCTCGCATAGCATCCGCAGCGGTTGCGTCAAGGTGCACGGCGAGTGAGTGTCGAATGCGATCGATCGATCGCCGATCGGATACCGGTGCAACGCCCCGCCGGCCTCGCGCCATAGCGTTTTCCGTTAACGGCTGAAAAATCGTCCTGCAAATGGCGCCGCATGGAGTCTCTCCGACATAGACTTGTTACACGGGAATAGAGATGATATTGGTTGTTATTCTCACGACAAGATCACACGACAAGATCAACAGTCACGTATTCAAGGCGATGACAGTCGGTTCAATTCGCTCGGAAAATCTCGCAGAAGAGATCGTGCCAAGGCATCCCGTCCCGCTCCGTGAGGGTGAGCGATGGTATGCCGTCCACACGTTGCCGTTTGCCGAGAAGCGCGCTCAGGCCCAGCTCGAAAATCAACAATTTCGCACTTTTTTGCCCAAGCGCCAAAAGACCATTCGACACGCGCGGAAACTGAGCACGGTCATTGCCCCATTCTTTCCCCGCTATTTGTTCGTGGTACTCGACTTGAGCCGCCATCAATGGCGGAGCGTTAATGGTACGTTCGGGGTGTCGAGTCTCGTCATGGCCGGCGACCTCCCTTGCCAGGTGCCGCCGGGGATCGTTGAATCGATGGTCGCCCTCGCGGATGCGCAGGGCCTCCTGCAGCTCCGGTTGGACATGAAGGTGGGCGAACCGGTGCGGTTTGCCGCGGGACCGTTCGCCGAACAACTTGGAGTCCTCGACCGTTTGGACGATTCCGGACGGATTCGAGTTCTCCTTAACATTCTCGGCCGGCAAGTGCCGATTTGTTTAGATCGCGCTCACGCGTTACCAGCATAAGGTTCGCACTTGGTCTGGTAGGTAGCGTCTCTAGGCTGGCGAGCGGATGTTTTATTTCTGGTCCGTTCTTTCGGGCGGTCGCCAACTGGGTCAGCGGGAAAATCATGCGTATAGCTATGATCGGCACGGGGTATGTGGGATTGGTCTCCGGTGCCTGCGTCGCTGACTTCGGCCATCACGTCGTCTGTGTCGACAAGGACACCGCGAAAATCGAGGCGCTCGAGCGCGGAGACATTCCGATTTACGAACCGGGCTTGCATGATCTGGTTCATTCGAACGTCCGAGAAGGAAGGCTGTCGTTCACAACAGCGCTCGAGGAGCCGGTCCGTGCCGCCGATGCGGTATTCATCGCGGTCGGCACGCCGTCGCGCCGCGGCGACGGGCATGCAGATCTCTCCTACGTCTACGATGCAGCCCGCGAGATCGCGGCGGCGCTTGACGGCTTCACCGTGGTCATTACCAAGTCGACCGTGCCCGTCGGCACTTGCGATGAGGTCGAGCGAATCATCCACGAGGCCCGGCCGGACGCTGACGTCGCCGTGGTTTCAAACCCCGAGTTTTTGCGCGAGGGGGCGGCTATCCACGATTTCAAGCACCCCGATCGTATTGTAGTTGGGACCCATGATGAACGTGCTAAAAAGGTCGTGGCTGAGATCTATCGGCCGCTGAGCCTTAACCAGGCGCCCATTCTTTACACGACCCGCCGCACCGCCGAGCTCACCAAATACGCCGCTAATGCGTTCCTTGCGACCAAGGTCACCTTCATCAATGAAATCGCTGATCTCTGCGAGAAGGTCGGCGCCGACGTGCAGGAGGTCGCACGCGGGATGGGCCTCGACAACCGCATCGGCAGCAAATTCCTGCATGCGGGGCCGGGATTCGGCGGCTCCTGCTTTCCCAAGGATTTGCGCGCTCTGATCAAGACCGCTCAGGACCACGAGGTGCCACTTCGCATCCTTGAAGCCGTTGTTGCGGTTAACGATTCCAGGAAGCGCGCCATGGCGCGCAAGGTGTCGGCCATGTTTGGCGGTGCGCTGCGCGGCAAGACCGTCGCAGTGCTTGGTCTTACCTTCAAGCCCAACACCGATGACATGCGCGAGGCTCCCTCGCTCGCGTTAATCACGGCCCTACAGGACATGGGTGCCCAGGTGCGAGCATTCGACCCCGCAGGTATGGGCCAAGCTCAGACCTTACTCAACAACGTCGTGTATTGTGACAGTGCCTACGACTGCGCCGAAGCCACCGATGCTCTCGTCATTATGACAGAATGGGAGCAGTTCCGGGCCCTCGATCTCGACCGGCTGCGTGACCTGATGGCGTGCCCAGTTGTCGTCGACCTCCGGAACATTTACCGGCCCGAGGAGATGTATCGGCATGGCTTTGCCTACGTCTGTGTGGGGCGGTCATTGGCGGAGCCGACCGTCACGGACGACGCATCGCTCAAGCGAGTGCCGGCAAAGGTGCGAGCAAGCACCCCGAGCTTGTAGGGCCGGTGACAACGAGAATTCAGCGATCAAAAATTCTTTTTTCCGTGGAGGAGAACGAAACTTGGGAGCCACCGTCACGGCTCCTTCATCCTGCATTCCGCGGATGCTGCATTGATTTGCGCACCGATTTAGATATAAGCATCAGCACTTATCGTGGATCGAGCGAGGCGGCGATGGCGAACTCGGCAGGTAAATCAAACGACGAGGTTCTCAAGCTCGATTCTAACCGCCGCTTGATGCTGCAATTTCGTGGGTCCGTGGTCACGTCCGATGTAGGGTTGTTGGCCTAGGCGATCCTCCATGGACACCTTGTGCGTGGTACGGCTGGCTCAGATCGCGGACCGTCGCGGATGACAGCGAACCCGAAAATCGATGAGGTCGCGGCAACGTCATCGGAAGGGCAAATGCGCAATGCCATTCTTGTAACCGGGGCAGCTGGCTTCATCGGATTTCACGCGGCGCGCCGGCTTTTGGCGGACGGTTGGTCGGTCGTCGGTCTCGACAACCTGAACGCCTATTACGATCCGCTACTCAAGAAATCGCGACTCGCGGAGCTTGCCGGTTACTCGAATTTTCAGTTCGAGCAGCACGACTTGGCGGATCGGCAGGCAATCGCCGAGCTGTTTGCTGCCTACCGGTTCGCCCATGTCCTGCATTTGGCCGCGCAGGCCGGAGTCCGACACTCCCTCACCGAGCCCCATGCCTATGCGGACTCCAATCTGATTGGCTTTCTGAACGTGCTCGAAGGCTGCCGACAGGCCGAATGCCGGCATCTGGTCTATGCGTCGTCGTCCTCGGTTTACGGCGCCAACACGCGTCTGCCCTGGCGGGCGAGCGATATCGCGGATCATCCGCTCAGCCTGTACGGGGCCACGAAACGGGCAAACGAACTCATGGCGCACGCTTATGCCCACCTGTTTGGAATTCCGGCGACGGGCCTGCGGTTTTTCACCGTGTACGGCCCGTGGGGGCGGCCGGATATGGCGATTTGGCTGTTCACCGCGGCGATCATGGACGGCAGGCCGATTCGCCTGTTCAACAACGGCCGCATGCGCCGCGATTTCACCTATGTCGACGATGTGACCGAAGCGGTCGTGCGCCTGATCACGCAGCCGGCGGCGCCCAATCCCGATTGGTCGGGCGATGCGCCGGATCCGGCATCGAGCAAGGCGCCGTGGCGTGTCTATAATGTCGGTAATAGTCGACCGGAGGAGCTGACCACGGTTGTCGCTCTCATCGAACAGGCGGTCGGTCGTACCGCCATCCGCGAGTTGTTGCCGATGCAGCCCGGCGACGTGCCGGAGACCTGCGCCGACACGACCGAGCTCGAACGCGCGGTCTGCTTTCGACCCGCGACGGCGATCAGCGACGGCATACGCCGCTTTGTGGAATGGTTCCGCGACTATCGCCGTTCAGACGCTGATGCGCGAAGAATGTTGGTGCGCGACCGTCTTGCATTCCCGCCGTCGAACGACAGCGAAAGGAGCCCACGCAGCACGTTCTCCAGTTCGATTTGACGATCAAATAATATTCGATGATGCCGGGCGAAGATGACGAAATGCTTGATATCAGCGTCGTAGGCTTCATCGACCACATATTGGATCAGCGGCCAGTCGACGACCTTTGTAGCAATAAAACATTTAGCGCGGGTTCGGTTCACATTACTGACCAGTTCATAAGTTAGTGACTATGCTGCGGCGGCATAGCGGGTGGTCTCGGTCTGGAAGAACGCGCGCACCTTGGCTGGATTTCTTTGCAGCAACCTGAGCCGGGAATTGACGGCA
>Ga0187856_1000308_pt1 | contig 45703 bp, 41 predicted proteins | sample June2016WEW_8_40_FD_132443 | JGI IMG/M metagenome (GOLD analysis project Ga0187856, IMG submission 132443) | Peatland microbial communities from SPRUCE experiment site at the Marcell Experimental Forest, Minnesota, USA - June2016WEW_8_40 | ecosystem: Environmental > Terrestrial > Soil > Wetlands... | reverse complement strand
CGGCCTGCTGGCGGCGTTGTTCTAAGGCTTGGAAATCCCGTCGAGGACGCACCTGTGTGGTCATGCGCCCACTATACACCACGGGCGAGGGATTGTCACTGTATTATGCGAGATTCAGTAAGCATCTTCCCAACTGGCGTCGACCCGGGCAGTCGTCACGGTGGGAGCTGTAGTCATGGCGGCAACTCACCTCTACCTGACGTCCTAGTATACACACTAGCCTAAGCTTGTCAAGAGAAAAAATGTTCGCCTGATGGGCTCGGCGATCCGCAGGTTATGACCTACGGCGACTCACAGTTGGCCTCGGCCGGGGCCTACAACAAGCAAACCTACCCCTCAACGGGGGCCGGCCCCGCCCCACCCCACACCTCGGAAATTACCATCCCCGCCAAAATGAGCGCGGAACCCAGGAGCACCTTTCCCCCCAGGTGTTCCTTGGTTACAACGCGCGAAGTCAGTGCAGCGAACACGGGTTCCAGGGCAAAAATCAAGGCCGTATGCGCCGGTGGAGTGTACTGCTGCGCCCACACCTGGGTACCAAAGCAAAACGCCGTGGCGAAAACTGCGGTCACCGCAACGGCGAATATCAGGCGGCCGGTCCAATGCAGGACGCAGGAGGGACCGAAAGGCACGGCCAGAGTGGCAACGATGCCCACCACCAGGATTTGGCCTGGGGCCAGATGCAGGAATGAAAAGCGTCGCGTGTAGGTTCCCACCAGCACAATGTGAACCGCGAAAGCCATGGCTCCGAACACGGTCAGCAAATCGCCGCGATTCACTGCTCCGATCCCCGAGGGCATGACGAGAAAGTAAAGCCCGAGCAAGCCCAAACCCGCTCCTGCGGCATTCGCGGGACGCATGCGATACCCGTGAAGGAGTGAAATTAGAGGCACCAGGATGACGCTGAAACCGGTAATGAACGCGCTCTTGGAGGGCGTCGTGAAATTCAGCCCCCAGGTTTGCAAGGCGTATCCGGCGAAGAGAAGAATTCCCAGGAACAAGTTCGGCAGAAGCACTGCGCGTGGCAACCGCCCGCGCGCCATGACCCAGAACATCAGCAGTCCGGCCAGGATGAAGCGCACCGCGATAAAGGGAAAGGGTGAAGTATCGGCCAGGGCGCCTTTGACAATCACGAAGGTCGAGCCCCAAATGAAGGAGGCGACCACAAGAAGTAGTTCAGCTTTCGTGCGCTGGCTCAAACCTGGAAACCTCTTTTTTTGGCGCTTCGATGGTTGAGGATAGGGGAATTCCTTGCCCGCTTCGGCGTCGGGCCGCGTGGAGCGTGTGCAGCTACTTCGGGTTCTTGCCGAAGAAATCGCCCCAAAGCGTTACGGAGCGAACACTGAATTTTTGCCCCGCCGTCGAGTTGTCCGCCGCCACCGGGCGATAGAGCGTATGGCAGCGCTCGCAACGGTAAATCTCGACGTTCTTGCCGAATTCCTTCCGGGCCGCTTCTTCTTCATCGCTGAAGGCGAGCCGCAGCGGATGGTAGTAGTACCAGCGCTTCAGATGCCCGACGCACAGTTCGCCCTTGGCATCTTTTTCATCACAGGCGCGCTGGCCGGGCTTCTTCTCTTTGACCTTCAAAGTTGCAGTGCTCACTGAGGCCTTCCCCATTTTGGATTTTGGATTTGCGATTTTGGATCACGCGAGTAAGCCCGCGCATGGGCCCCGAATCGGAAATCATAAGCTATATTACTCGAACCGTTTGCCGAATTCCAAGTAGTGGCGGCTTAACGCCGCCTTTTGGCGAGATAAACTCGCCGCTACGAGGTCCAACTAATCGACTTCCCGGGAAGCTCCGGCGTCACGACAAGACGTTCGGCGTACTCGACATTCATCAAACACAGTCCTTGCGCGGGCGCGGTGGGGCCGGCTTGGGCGCGATCGCGCGCGGCAAGTATGCTGAGCATGTCAGAGGGGTCAAGCCTGCCTCTTCCCACCTCGATCAAAGTTCCGACAACGTTGCGCACCATGTACCGGAGAAAACCCTTCCCTGTCACCTCGTACACCAGCATTGAGGATCGTGGCCGCCAAAGGAGGCGCGAGCGAAAAATCGTGCGCACATTGGATTTGTTTTCCTCATCGCCCGGCGGGTCGGCAGCCGCGAAGGAGGTGAAATCATGCTCACCTTCAAAAAGCCCCGCCGCCGGCGCCATCCATCCACGATTCAAATGATATGGGTAATGGTAAACATATCGGCACAAAAGTGGTGAGCATACCGGGGTCGTCACAATTCGATACCGGTAGGTTTTACGTTGGACGTCGTACCGGGCGTGAAAAGTCGGGGGGACATGGTCGGCACCCTTGATGCGTACGGTGGGTGGGAGCAAATCATTCAGCGCCTTGACGAAATTCGCACAGGGAATGGCGGAATCGGTGAGGAAATTCGCCACCTGATGCGCGGCGTGGACTCCGGCATCCGTTCTTCCCGACCCACACACTTCGGTGGGAGCCCCGGTCAACCTGTGGAGAGCACCTTCCAGGCATGCCTGAATAGTGGGAGCATCCGGCTGACGTTGCCAACCGCAAAAGTCGGTTCCATCATAAGCCAAGGTTAATCGGATGTTTCGCATGACGCCTTCATTTTACCAACCGAGCTGCGCTTACCCCGGCTAGGAAGCGGAGGGGACGTCCCCGGGCGGAGGGAGACAGCCTTCGACCACCTCGAAAAGTTCCTCCACACGGATCGGTTTGGAAATATGTCCATCCATCCCCACATCTAGGCACCGCTCCCGGTCGCCCTTCATCGCCGAAGCGGTCATGGCGATGATCGGCAGATGAGTCCCGGTTTCCTTTTCCCGTTTCCGGATGGCGGCAGCAGCCTCAAAACCATCCATCTCCGGCATCTGTACGTCCATGAGCACCATATCAAAAGTTTCCTCCTCTAAGGCGGCCAGCGCTTCCCGGCCATTCCCGGCCACCTCAACCCTGTGCCCCCGCTTCTGAAGGAGGCGGAGTGCGAGCTCTCGGTTAACGGGGGTGTCCTCAACGAGAAGAATCTTTAGGATCCTTCTTCTCTCGCGCAACGTGTGCCGCGTAATGAGTGAAGGCTGGCTAGGCTTATGCACCCCAACCCGCAGAACTCGCAGGATAGCATCCAACAATTCGGATTGACCTATGGGCTTCGTCAGGTAGGCAGCTATGCCGAGATCCCGACATCGGGCAGCGTCGCCGCGGTGGCCAACGGACGTCAGCATCAGGATGGTAGCTCCTGCAAATTCAGGATTCTGTTTAATCCGTTTTGTCAAAGCCAAGCCATCCATTTCGGGCATCTGTGCGTCGGTGAGCAGGTAATTGGCTGCCCGATCGGGAGTCCTGGAACCGAAGCACAGCGAGGGCTAGATGTGTCTTCTCACTGAGACTTTCAATTTCGGCCGAATCCAGGTAACGTCCCATGAGAAGCGAGCCGCGGATTGGACCTTCCCCTTGCGCCGTCAAGACAGGCCGGGAAGCCACCAGCATCGGTCCTTCGGGAAGCAGAACGATCCCAGCCACACCACGTTCTGGACTTGTGTGCCGCAGCAGAGTTCCTCCTGCAAGAAGGTACTCGTGCAACCCTCCTGGGACAGGCGTTTCTTTCTGAGCTGGCAGGTCGAACCCTTCGCCGAACACAATTCGGCCGGAGGCGTTAGCGTAAAGCAAGAAATTGAGTCGACGCTCAGCGAGAGTGCTGAAGCGCCCGTAGCCAATGTCCGATCTGATGAACTCGGGGTTGCCATCCTCGATGAAGGCGCAGGTTTTGTCCCATGTCGCAGAATCTCTACAGATGTGGTCCAATGTGGCGAGCTCATCATCCAGGGAGCTTCGAACGCGGTCAACATTGCGGCGGACATCCTGTTCCTCCAACTTGGCAAAACTTCCGAGCAAGACAATTCGCGAAACGATATAGAGAGCACCCACGAACCCGGCAAGCGTCATGCCAATGATCATGAGGGTCCTGGTGCGCAACGTTATGGGCTTGTATGGAATGAACAAGTTGGCTACCGCCTGAGTTACTGGATTCCTGTGTACCATACCCCATCGGCAGAAGCAAGTCGCCTGGACCTCAGTCGCAGAACCCGGTCGCGGGGGGAACACGCATGGTGGTGCGCGGAGATTTACGCATCCCCAATTTCAGCCTGGCTCATATCACACAGAGGGAACAATAAGCAGGCTTAGGGGGGACCAACCCGTTACAGAATAATGCAAACTGTGCCACGCCTGGACCGGCAAAGGACCGGCAAAGGTTGTCTCCCCGGCATTCGGGTGATAAACTTGCCTGTTTTACTTTTGAACGCACTGGTTACCAGGCCTGCGCATTTCCCAGTCTGCGGACTCCGGGTCGGCCAAGCGAGCCAGGGAATGCTGGTGGCATTCGAGCGCCCGATGGTCCCTGTTCCGATGAACCTGCAAAGCTGCCGACCGACATAAGCCTTCCACCTTCAGGGGGTAGGCTTTCCGTCAGGGTCAATGCGAACGTCTGATGACAATGCGTGAAACTTTGCGTCCAATGATTGCGTAATACCGGGTAGTGCCAATGACTAAAGAAACATTTCGCTTAAGGGAGAAGGACATTCGATGAAGCCTTACCATCAACGCCTCGTCGCCTTGATTTTCGCTGTGAGTGTGCTTGTCTTATCGGGACCTTGCCTTAATGCGCAAGTGGCCACACCCTCGCCCAACGCCGCGCCCGCCCAAAGCTTCGATACGACTTTCGGGAACACGCGGTGGTTTCCCAACGTCTGGGGGCCGTATCTTTCCCCCTATGTCCCCGAATCGAAAATGAGCAATTCGGAGCGCCTGCACTCCTTGCTCAGTGACGGCAAGTTGCATATTTCCATCCAGGACATTATCGAATTGTCGCTCGAGAACAATCTCGATATCGCGGTAGCGCGCTATAACATCTCTTTTGCGCATACCGACATCCTCCGTACGCAGGGGGGGGGCGCCGCCCGCGGATTCACCGGATCATTCGCATCCACGGCATTGTATTCCGGCGCTCTTGGCGGTGGCGTCAGCGCCGGCGGGGCCGCCGTCAGTAGCGGCGGAACTGGAGGGGTCTCCGGCAGCGCGACCGCCACGCAATTGGGGGGCAGCACCCTCGACCCGCAGGCCTTTTTCTCGCTCGGCTGGGACCGCAATACTACACCTCTGGGAACCACGGTGGTGACGGGAGTCCCCTTTGAAACCTCCCAGGGGACAAGTTACATATCCGGCATACAACAAGCCTTCCAGACGGGAACAAGCTACGAAGTCGTGTTGGGGGGGGCGCGCGGATCAAACACATCGCTCACGCCGGTCTTTAACCCATCGGTAGACACCTTCCTGGCGGTGGGCTTCACCCAACCCTTGATGAACGGATTTGGGCGCCGCGCCAACTCCGCGTATATCCGAATCGCCAAAAACGATCTTAAGGTTGCCGATTCCGTTTTCCGCCAACAAGTCATCCTCACGCTGGGCACCGTCCTGAACGAGTATTGGGATTTTCTCTCCGACCAGGAAAATGTGCAGGTCAAGGAACAGGCCCTGGCCTATTCCCAAAAGCTCCTGGAGGACAACAAGAAGCAGGTGGAAATTGGCACCTTGGCGCCGATTGAAGTGGTGCGGGCCGAATCCGAAGTGGCCACCGACCAGCAGGCTCTGATCGTGGCCCAGACCAATCTGCAACAGCAAGCCGAACTGCTCAAGACGGCGCTCGCCCGCCAAGTGGGCCCGGACTTGGCTGCCGCCCAAATTGATGCCGAGGATAAGCTTCCCGAACCCCGCCCGGATGATGTTCCCCCTCTGGATGAGGCGCTGCGGCGGGCCTTTGCCAATCGCCCCGAGATCGAGCAGACAGAATTGAAATACCGGGATCAGGACATGACGATCGCCCTGCGGCGAAACGGCCTGCTTCCTTCCCTGAACGTCTATGCCAGTTACATTGCATCCGGCCTGTCCGGCGATCAGGTTATTTGCCCGTCGGGGTCCACGTTATATCTCCCGAATTGTATCGAACCCAACGGCACCGCGATTGCCCCAACCGGAACGTCTTCCGGCGGCGTTACACAAGCCCTGACCCAAACCATCCAAGGTCATTATCCTAACTATTCTTTTGGCGTCAATCTCTCCATCCCCATTCGCAACCGGCAAGCGCAGGCGGACATGGCCCGCGCAATGTTGGAGCGGCGCCAGCTTGAGACTCAGTTGCAGCAATCGAAGAATAATATAGCCCAGGCGGTGCGCACCGCCGTGATCGGGGTCATTCAGGCCAAAGCCCAGATAAATGCCGCTGACAAGGCCACCCTCCTCGCGCGCCAGACCCTCGATGCCGAGCAGAAGAAATTTCAGTTGGGTGAATCCACGGTCTTCCTGGTTATTCAGGCACAACGCGATTTGTCTAATGCGGAGGGGAACGGAGTCACAGCGCACTCAACTTACGCCAAGGCGATTACCGCGTACCAGCAGGCGGTGGGAACGATCCTCACCGATTACCGTCTGGACCTGAGTGACGCCATACAAGGCACGGTGACGCACGTTCCCAACATTCCGGGGTCGGCGGAAACCCCGGCGCCGCTGAAGCAATAATAGTGAATTGTGGTTGTCATCACGGCAATCATCGTCAGCTCGGAAAGAAAAGGAGAAGTTAATTTATAATTCATCATTCATAATCTATAATTGCCTTTATCTCCGTTGTTTGACTTTGGCCCTAGCCCTGTCCTAACATGCCGTTGGGGTGGATTCTCAAGGTGAGCGAGAACAAAAAGGCCGGCGCCGAAGTCGCAAACGAGATTTCCCACCGCCATTCCTCATCCAGTGTGCAGCGATGGGAGGAACAGACCCTCAAGCCGGCGCTGGCAAAGTCCGCCGAGCGCCAGGAGGTATTTACCACCCTTTCCGGCGTTCCGATCAACCGCCTTTACACTCCCGCTGATCTTTCCGAGTTCGATTACCTCCAGGACCTCGGCGACCCCGGTGAGTACCCCTACACGCGGGGGATTCATCCCACCATGTATCGCGGTAAGATTTGGACGATGCGCCAGTTCTCAGGATTTGGGAGCCCCGAGGACACCAATCAGCGCCTCCATTATTTGCTGAAGCAAGGCCAGACGGGCCTTTCCATCGCCTTCGACTTGCCCACACTGATGGGATACGACTGCAACCACCCCCTGGCCGAGGGTGAAGTGGGCCGATGCGGCGTTTCAATTTCGTCTCTCGCGGATATGGAGACGCTGCTGGCGGGCTTGCCTCTCCAGCAAGTGACCACCTCCATGACCATCAACTCCCCCGCCGCGATTATTTGGGCCATGTACCTGGTGGTGGCGGAGAAAAGCGGGGCGGATTGGAAAAAGATTTCCGGCACCACGCAGAACGACATTCTGAAGGAATACATTGCCCAGAAAGAGTACATATACCCGCCTGCCCCTTCCATGCGCCTCGTGGTTGATACCATCACCTTCGGCGCTCGCGAGGTTCCGCGGTGGAATCCCATTTCCATCAGCGGCTACCATATTCGGGAAGCGGGCTCGACGGCTGTGCAGGAGTTGGCTTTCACCCTGCGCGACGGAATCGAGTACGTGGAGTGGGTCCGGCGGGCGGGCATGCCGGTGGATGAATTCGCCCCACGCTTGAGTTTTTTCTTCAACGCCCATAGCGATTTGTTCGAGGAAGTGGCGAAATACCGGGCGGCGCGCAAAATCTGGGCGCACGTCATGCGCGAGCGGTTTGGCTCGACCAACCCACGCTCCTGGCTCTGCCGCTTTCATACCCAGACGGCCGGGTGTTCGCTGACGGCGCAGCAGCCTTACAATAATGTTGTTCGCACCACCCTTCAGGCGCTCGCCGCGGTGCTGGGCGGAACGCAATCGCTGCACACGAACTCCCTCGATGAGGCATGGGCGCTGCCCACGGAAGAAGCCGTCACCATCGCCCTGCGCACGCAACAGGTGCTGGCCCACGAAAGCGGCGTCGCCAACACCGTCGATCCCCTGGCCGGCTCTTATTTCATCGAGAAGTTGACGCTGGAAACGGAGCGGGCTTGTTACGATTACTTCCAGAAGATCGATGACATGGGCGGCATGGTGCCTGCCCTCGAGCGCGGATACCCGCAAAAGGAAATTCATGACGCCGCCTACACCTACCAAAAGGCCGTCGAGCACAAGGAGAAAATCATTGTGGGCGTCAATGATTACGTAACCCAGGAGGACCGCCCCATCAAGCTGCTGGTTATTGACGATAGCGTGGCGCGCCACCAGGTCAAGAAGCTGGAGGAAGTGCGCGAAAAGCGGGATAATGCCCATGTCCAGCAGGCACTCGAGGCCCTGGGAAGCGCTGCTGCGACCGACGCCAACCTGATGCCTTACATCCTGGAATGTGTCCGCGCCTACGCGACCGTGGGCGAAATGTGCGACGTCCTGCGCAAGGTGTTCGGAACGTACGAAGAGCCCGCTTTCCGATGAAGAGTAATTCTAAATTATGAATTATGAGTGATGAATTAGAAACATCAGGGAGAGCGTTACATGGCAACCAAGACATTGCTGACGATTGAGAAGTTCGATCAGCTCCCCATCAGAGAAGGAATCCTTTATGAGCTCAACGAGGGGGAAGTCGTCACCATGACCGAGCCAATGCCGCGGCATAATTGGGTTAGAGACAACGTTGCGGCTGCGTTAAGGGATTTTGCTCACCCGCGACACCTCGGCAGGGTCTTATTGGAAACCGGCTACCAACTCACTCCCGAGACCGTGCGAATTCCGGATGTCTCCTTTGTGTCGGCGGACCGGATGCGTGAAATTGACTTGGACAGACGCATTCAGGGCGCTCCTGCACTCGCCATCGAAGTCGTCTCGCCAACCGACCTCGCGGAGGGACTGACACAGAAGGTCAAGCAGTATCTTGCCGCCGGCGCGAAGGCGGTATGGGTTTTCTATCCCAAGACCCGAGATGTGCAGGTTTTCCGCGCCGATGGTGGGAGCTTTGTCCGCCGCGAGCATGAAGCCCTCGAAGACCCTGACCTAGTCCCGGGCTTCTCACTCGATTTGAAGACGGTGTTTGAGAGATAATCGGTATGAACTAATTATGGATGACCGACGCATTCGTGTACTAGTTGCCAAACCCGGCTTGGACGGCCACGATCGCGGGGCTAAGATCGTAGCGCGCGCGCTCCGCGATGCGGGCATGGAAGTCATTTACACGGGGTTGCGGCAGACCGCCGAACAGATTTCGAGCGCCGCTGTGCAAGAGGACGTTGACGCCATCGGCATCTCGATTTTATCCGGCGCACACAATACGATTATTCCGCGCATCTGCGAACTGCTGCGCGCCGAGGGCATGGAAGATGTCCTATTGGTCGTGGGCGGCATCATTCCCGATGAGGATATTCCGGGCTTGAAGCAAGCTGGCGTGGCTGAGGTCTTCCAGCCGGGCGCGTCCACCGAAACCATTGCCGAATTTATCCGCAAGAATGTGAAGGGTGTGCCCGCCGGGTGAATGGAACTTTCCAGCCATAATTCCGTCGCCGTGCTGGCGTTTTCTCCAACTGAAGGATATCCGCGCTTGACCTCTGTGGTTCTGGGGGAGTTAGATGATCTCCTGGAAGAAGTCAAAGGTGGTGGTCTGTTCAACGCAGTGGTGATCGCGGCCAACGCAAAATCCTTTGTCACGGGCGCGGAGATTGCGGAGGTCGCGGCCGTGGCGGGACTTCGCGCGCGTGAATTCGCCGAGCGTGGGCAATCAACATGCCATCGCGTCGCGGCCTTTCCCTTGCCCGTTGTCGCTGCTATCCGCGGATACTGCTTGGGTGGAGGCTTGGACCTGGCGCTGGCTTGTCATGGACGTGTGGCCACCTACGAGGCGTCATTTGGCTACCCGGGCGCAGCCCTGGGATTGCTGACCGGTTGGGGCGGCACTGGACGATTGCCTGATCTGCTCGGCAAGACTACGGCCATGGAAATGTTTCTTACCGCCGATCGCATTCCGGCCACGCAAGCTATGACCATGGGACTGATCGACGAGTTGGCATCTTCCCGCGACCTGATCAGCACGGCAGCCCAGCGCGCGCAGGCATTGCGCGGCGTCCCTATGGCGCGAAACACCGTAGGTCGTTGATCAAGTCTACCGCGGACCTACAAACCAGGTCCGCGCTACGGCAGCTTTCGCAGTCAAGAATCTGAATAAGAGGTAAAGTTTGAGCCCGCAACGCACGCCCAATATTCCACCACCCGAACAGACGCTTCCACGCCAAGACCCCGCAACGTCGCTCTCAAAACGGGCGGCGCGCCGGATCATCCAGCGCGCCTTCGTTCTGATGGGAAGGGACAAAGTCTTGCGGCAGCAAATCCGCGAATCAGAAATAGTCACACTCTGGATTGTGGAAGACTGGGAACTGGAGTGGACCGTGTTCCTCCACCGGGGGAAGTTTGAAGTCGAGCGGCGTCCGGCCAAGCACCCGGCTGTGTCCTTATCGTGGCCCACCGCCGAGGAATTCTTCCAACAAGTCGATCGCACCGGCGAGGCCGGTATTCAGGCTCAAATTCTACCGGTGCAGGAACGCCATCGCTTCTTCGAAACCCTCTTGCGCGGTTTCTTTGCTTGCCTGCGTCACGTCCTCGCCAATCCGGTCGACGACATGGGCGAGAGCCTGCTGTGAATTTGCCGTCAGGGTTTGCGAAAATGCGATTTTCCTATAGACTGCATCTGAAAGAGATTCTTTGATCTCACGAAAAAGGCTCAGCGTGAACACAGATCCTCAAAGATTCTGGACGGAAACCACCTTGCGGGTCCGCTACGTTGAGACGGACCAGATGGGAGTGGTCTATCACTCAAACTTCCTGGTCTGGTTTGAAATCGGGCGTACGGACTTCTGCCGCCAGCGCGGATTTGTCTACCGGGAAATGGAGGATGAGGAGGGCTTGTACATTATGGTGGCGGAAGCGCGTTGCCGATACAAAGCACCGGCGCGCTACGACGACGAGATCCTGGTGCGCACGTGCCTAAAGGAATTCCGCAGGCGCGTTCTGGTTTTCCAGTACGAGGTTCTCCGTCCTCTCACTGACGACCTTTTGGCGCAAGGGGAAACCGTGCACGTGATCACCGACCGTGACGGGCGCCCCCGTTCTCTACCCGACAAGTACCGCGAACTTTTCTTGGCAGCCCTCAAGGCAGGCGAGCCCAGCACGCGCTGAGGCCGCTGCCGGGACGAGGTTTTTGTTCGCACCCACAAAGCTTATGCTCGCTCCAATACTCCTTGACGGTCGGCGACTCACGCGGCGGGATTTCTCCGCCGTGGTACTGGGGAATCGGCCTGTCGGCCTTTCCCCGCGTGCTCGTGCGGCAATGAAGAAATCGCGCGCATTGATCGAAAAGATCATCGCTGAAAAACAAGTGGTCTATGGCGTGACCACGGGCGTGGGGAGCCTCTCCACCGAACATATTGACCCGTCAGCCGCTCGCGAACTGCAACTGAACGTGGTTCGCAGCCACTCCTGTGGCATTGGTGAGCCGTTAAGCCCGGGGGAGACCCGCGGCTTGCTGCTCCTGCGAGCTAACACGCTGGCGCGCGGTCTATCCGGCGTGCGGCCCCTCATTGCCGAAACGCTTTGCGCCTTCTTGAACCACGGCGTGCACCCCGTTGTCCCCCGGCGTGGGTCAGTGGGCGCAAGTGGAGACCTCGCGCCGCTCGCCCATGTGGCCTTGGCGCTGGTCGGCGAAGGGGACGTCGTATTTCGGGGCCGGCGGCAGCGCGCGGCGGCGGCGCTCAAATCACTGGGTATAAAGCCCGTGACCCTGGAGGCCAAAGAGGGACTCTCCCTCGTTAACGGCACGCAGGCCATGCTTTCTGTGGGATTGCTGGCGTCGCGCGAGGCGGAGATTCTTGCCAATACGGCAGACGTTGCCGGGGCATTGTCACTCGATGCCCTGCGCGGCTCAACGCGCGCCTTCGACGAGCGGCTGCACGCAGCTCGGCCTCATCCCGGACAGATGATTTCCGCGCGCAACCTCGCCCGGCTCAATCGCGGCAGCACCATCAACAAATCCCATCAAGGCTGCTCGCGCGTTCAGGACGCTTACAGCCTGCGCTGCATGCCGCAGGTCCACGGCGCCGTGCGCGACGCCTTGGCCTACGCGCGCCAGGTTTTCGAGATTGAGATGAACAGCGCCACGGATAATCCCCTCGTCTTTGCCAGCGAGGGGGAGGTCATTTCCGGCGGCAATTTTCACGGCCAGCCGTTGGCGTTGGCGCTTGACCTGATGGCCCTGGCCCTGACCCAACTGGGCGGAATCGCGGAAAGGCGCATCGACCGCATGGTGAACCCGCTCACGTCCGAACTTCCGGCGTTTCTCACCCGCTCGCCTGGCCTGGAATCGGGACTGATGATCGCGCAAGTCGCCGCCGCCGCATTGGCATCGGAAAACAAGGTGCAGGCTCATCCGGCATCGGCTGATTCCATCCCTACTTCCGGAAATAAAGAGGATTTCGTCAGCATGGGTATGGCGGCGGCATTGAAGCTGCAACCCGTCATCGCAAATGTGAGAAACATTCTGGCCATCGAGCTGCTGTGCGCTTGCCAGGCGCTGGACTTGCTCGCGCCGCTCCGCTCAGGCAAGCTTGCGGAAGAAGCTCGGGAAATGGTACGCAAGGTCTCGCCGCACATCGCCAAAGACCGGCCCTTGCACGCCGACATTGCGCGCCTCGCCACGCTGATTGCAAAGGGCGAGCTTGCCGGCCTCATTGCGCCGGATCGCCAATTTTGATCTGCCATGCCAGCCATTTCTGCCACCATCATCACTCACAATGAAAAGGCGGACATCGCCCGCGCCATTCGCTCGCTTTCCTGTGTGGATGAGATTGTGGTGATCGACGCCGAATCCACCGACGGCACGCACGAGATCGCGGAGGGATTGGGCGCGCGGGTCATCACCCACACCTTTGAAGGATTCGCCGCCCAAAAGAACGTTTCCAGTTCGCACGCTCGATACGATTGGATCCTTAGTCTGGACGCTGACGAAGAGTTAGACCCCAAGGCACAAGCCGCGATTTTGGAATGGAAGCGCTCGAATCCCTCTTCCGCCGGCTATCGATTTGCCCGGCGGGCCCAATACCTGGGGCGATGGATATTGCATTCGGGGTGGTATCCTGACTACAAGCTTCGCCTCTTCGACCGCCGCCGCGGGCGCTGGGAGGGCGCATACGTACACGAATCGGTGGTGGTCGACGGTCCGACTGCGACGCTGCCGGGAGAGATTCTTCACTACACGTGCAATTCTCTGGAGGAGCATCGCCAGCGCATTGAGTTCTACACGGATCTGGCCGCGAAGGAGATGTTCGAGCGGGGCGAGGGCGTGGGCTTTCTGCGGCGCACGGTAGGCCCTCCCTGGGTTTTTGTGAATTCCTACCTGTTTCGTCTGGGAATGCTCGATGGCAGACCGGGCTACTTCATCGCTACGATGGCGGCGCGGTATGTGCAAAGAAAATACACGAAGCTGGAAGAAATGCGAAAGAGCCAGAACCGATGACCTCACCCCGCGCCTTCAGAATCGCTCACATTGATACGGGCTTGACCCTGCGCGGCGGCCAACGGCAAATGCTGTTGCTGGCGCATGGCTTGCGCGAGCGTGGCCACGAGCAGGTTATCGTGTGTTTGGAAGGAAGCGGCCTGGAAGGGCGCGCGCAGCGGGATGGCTTTCGCGTTTTCTCCCTCCCCGCGCACGACCCGGGACACGCATTCGGGATTTTGCTTTGGCGACAGCAGCTCAAAACCTGGACTCCACATATTTTACATGCGCACGACGGCCGCGGGCAAACCCTCGCGTGGCTCGCTTCCTCGGGATTGCCGGTGCAGCGCGTTGCCAGCCGGCGCGTCACTTTCTTCCCTTCCGACCGCTGGACGTACCGTCTTAAGTACGGTCGCACGTGTGATGCGGTGATCGCCGTCTCGGAAAACATTCGAGAGCTTTCCGTGCAGGCCGGCGTTCCCCGAGAGCGAATCACCGTAATACCTGACGGCATCGAACTCCCCGCAGAATTACCGAGCGCCACTGAGAGGCTGCGTTTGCGAACGTCGTGGCAATACGCAGATGATGATTTCGTCGTGGGGTTGCTGGGCGCATCCACTCCGGAAAAAGGACAGGACTTGGCGCTCGCGGCCCTCGGGCTGCTCACCCAGAAATTGCCCAACGCCCGACTAGTTCTTGCCGGCGATGAATCTGCCAGCCCCAACCAAGGGTCGAAGCACGACGCCAACACGGACAGTAATCAGATTCTTCGCCTCGGCGCCATCGGAGATCTCGCGAGTTTTTTCCCCGGCCTCGATCTCTTCATCATGCCTTCGAAGGCCGAGGGCCTGGGGTCGTCCGCACTCTGGGCGATGGCATATGGGCTCCCCGTGGTTGCAACCCGCGTGGGCGGCCTCGCGGAAATTGTGGTGGAGAATGAGACCGGTTGGCTTATTCCCCCGGGTTCCCCACAGGCGCTGGCGGATGCAATCTCCCTGGCCTCTCGCGACCGCGGGAAATTGATCGAGTTTGGCCGCAAGGGCCGCGAACGAGCCGGAGGATTTTCTGCTGCTATAATGGTCGAGCGTACGGAAAATCTCTATCATTCTTTGGTTAGCGGCAGAGGAGAGTCGAAACTCGAAAAACGAAACTCGAAAATCGATGTATAGCTCGCGAGTTTCGAATTTCGATTTCCGAGTTTCCGCCTCATATGGCACTTAACACCGGGAGCATTATCGCGTGGCTATTTTGTATTTCATCGTTGGGCTGTTTGGCCTTTGTTTTGGAAGCTTTCTGAATGTCTGCATTTCGCGCCTGCCTCGAAAGGAATCGATTGTCCTCCCCCGCTCGCATTGCCCGCGCTGCAATCACGCCATTCGCTGGTACGATAACATCCCTCTGATCAGTTATTTGGTGTTGCGCGCGCGTTGTCGCGATTGCCACGCGCTGATTTCACCGCTTTATCCGGCGGTTGAGGCCTTGACGGCAATGCTCTTGATTTTGACCTTCCACGTTTACGGGCTGGGACCGGAATTCATCAAATACGCTCTGTTCGGCATGCTGCTGATCGTCCTCATCTTTACCGACCTCCTTGACCGGCGCATTCCCCACGCCGTAACGATTTTCGGAATCTCGGTGGGACTCGTATTCAGTTTCTTTATTCCCGTCGATAACGGGCCGCTCGGTTGGATTTTCCGGCATTGGAACGTCGAACTGGAAGGCAGCCTCGCCTCCGTTGTCGGCGCCGTCGCCGGAGCTTTGGTGGGAGGCGGGCTCTTCTACGTTGTAGGCGAGGCTTTTTACCATTTGGGCGGCAAGCAGAAAGAATACCTGGGGTTCGGTGACGTCATGCTGATGTTGATGGTGGGGACATTTCTCGGCGTGCCGTTAACTTTGATGACGATTCTTCTGGGCTCGCTCGGGGGATCGGTTCTCGCCCTCGGCATGATTGCCGTAAGTTCCCGCTTCCGCGGCTACGCCTGGCCGTATGGCACGTTTCTGGGGATTGCCGCAATCTACACCGCCTTGTATGGAGGCGGGCTTCTCGACGGGTATTTGCGGTGGTCAGGAATGGCAGGTTAAAAATGAATCCACTCCTCAACTCGCAGCATCTGATTTTGCTTTTCGGCGGCGCCGTCTTGGTGATCATCGTCCTGATTATGAGCGTTTACCTCCTGCAAAAGACCCTTGGCCGCGCCTTGAAACCCGGGGAGTCCAAGCCCGCTAGAGTCCGCGTGGAAGACGAGGCTGCCTTCACTCTCGCGACCGTGCAGGGTGTCATCACCCAGTTAAAGACCGACCAGAAGGCGACGCAGGAAAGACTTGTTGCGGCGGAGCGCCGCGGCGAACAGTACGCCCACAAATTCGAACTCCTCGCCCGCGAAATCGACTATGGATTGTTGATTTTTGATGCCGGAGGTTATGTCACTTTCTCCAATCCTCTGGTACGCAGGCTCTTGGCCGTGGACACCTGGTCGCGGCGCCGTTATGGCGAGATATTTCAGGATATTCCGGAATTGTCGCAGCTCATCGGCGAGTGCTTCGAAGCGGGAGCGGAAACCCGGAAGAAACCTGTCCAATTCCAAGGCTCGGAAGGAAGCGAGCGCCACGTTGAGGTTACCGTTCTGCCGACTCGCGACCGCGCCGGGGCGATGGAAGTTGTTGCATGCATATTTCGAGAATTGGTGCCTCCGACGCCGGGCGCTTAGCAAGTAGCGCGGTCCTGCGCTTTGGGTCCAGGGATTCAGGAGGGCCTTCAAAATCGGACGAAAGTGCGCAGTGTTGCGGGTTACAAGGGTCAATTGGTGAACTTGGGCAGTGGCCGCGAGGAAGGCATCCACGGCTTCGACTGGCCGCCCCGCCTCCTCGCTGCTTGCCACCAGCTTGCCGCATGCGTCGGCGATAGCCGCATCAATGCTCAGAACCCTTCCTTCGAATCGCATCGGCAGCTCGTTCTCCAGCCATGCGCTCAATCTTCAATCCGGACCGCCGCAGGGGCGACGACGCAAAGAACTCAGCCAGGTTCCCCTTGCGCCGGGTCTTGCGCTCCCATTCGTCAGCGGCAACTACCACCGCGGCCTTGCGTCCGTTCCGCGTAATGGTTTGCGGCCCCAGGGATCGCGCCTTGTCAATGACTTCGCTGAATTTCGCCTTGGCTTGGGCGACTGTCCACGCACCCACTCCCACGGTGTAACCTCCTTGCGGTAGCAGTCAATATAGTCGTGATAGTCACTTTGAACCCGCGAAAGCAAGCGTGAGTGAAACACGCACCGGTTCGTCGATTCCACGGTCCGTTCAAAGTTCCCTGCGAGCGAGCTGCAGACGTAGGGAACACATCTGCGCTTATGCTTGCTGCCCAGCCGTGTAGCGCATTCTTTTCGTCCGGGCGGCCATCCGTGCTCGGCGGTACCAGCTTGCTCTCCGAATTGCCCGCGAAGCCGCGGGCACCATGATTGGCCAGTTATGGCCGGTACTCGGCAAAGTGCCCGGCATGGGGAACCCTCGACGATTACTAAACCCTTGGCGACTAGAACGAACCCGCTGGCGCGGGGGACGCTTCGCGTGTTCGGCACGGCATGGATTTTCTTCCACTCTCCACCGCATTTGGGGCATAATAGCGCCTCGTAATGGCGCCCTCGGCCTTGAAGAGCGAATAAATGGCGAAACTGCCATTCAAATTCCATATGTAATGTTACGTAGGGCGCGTCCCCCGCGAGCACCAGCGGCTTCCTTCTAGTCTCCTTATCGAAAATGCCCCGGCCCGTCGCCATCCTGCCAGCCCCAAAAGTCACGCGCTTGGGCCGAGGCATTTCCGATCAAGGCTAGCGACAAGGCAGGATCTATTTCCTCGAACGCCGTTTGAACTAACGTTTCAGGACAACGACCCGCACCGCGGACCACTCAAGGCTCACTTTCCGAGCAGACGACCATAGGGGAGCTGCCCTTAGAGCGGAACCGGCTGGGCAAATTCGGGAGGCCAAGTTTCCGAGCTCTGATGATAGGGAAGATGTTATTCCTCCGGAAGTTTGTCTTCGAGTTCACTGGCCAGCTTGGAGACATCCGTTGTTTTACTAAATGACTGAACCTCTTGCTTGGAGGAGTCCACGTTCACGCCCATGTGTTGGCAGAGTTTTTGCAACATTTGAAGGAGTGTTGTCAGTTCCTGTTCAGAAAGCATGCCGACTTGAAGATCCAGATGCGCGCGGCGCTCGGACTGACGAGCCATTCGACTTTGACTGATGAGCACGAAGATGGTCAAAAACACGCTTTCGGAGGAGACGACGAGGGCCAGGACGCCGAAAGGAAATGGATCAAATGCTCTGACTCCTGGGATCATGTGGAGATTTACCAGGCTCCAGCCGAAGATGAGAAGCAATTGAGCCAGCAGGAATCCCACATTGCCGACAAGCTTTGCAATCGCGTCGCTAACTCGCTCCGTGGCAGTACGGCGATGAAGGGCCTCATGCTCCAGCTTGGCGATGGCATCAATGTTGTACTGCGTAGGATTCGCAGCAACTCTGCGTGGCACTGGGTTTTCCATGGGCTATTTCGCCGAAACCGTCCTTGAAGATCTTGGAGCATCAGCAGAACTGCATATGTCTCTATTTTCCCGAGGAATGTGGCAGGTGTCTTGCAATCGCGTCAATCCTGGGAAGGCCGTCAATCGACCCCGGTCAGACCTCTTCTTCCATCGGGCGGAGACGCGGATATACGACCGTTGGCTGACCAGAGGGGAGCCAGGCAGCAAGCAGTTTCGACCGAAGGGTAGCCAACCTGACTCCGCGATGGAAGCGGCCCGCTAAACGCCTAGAACCTTTTCAACCTGGCCGACCTTCTTCTGGACCTTGCCTGCCGCCTTCTCGTTGGCGCCTTCGTTTTCCAGATTGGGATTATGGGTGACCTCTCCCGCCTTTTCCTTTATCTTGCCCTTCACTTCGTGAAACGTGCCCTCCGTTTGGTCCTGAGTACTTGGTTTCATGGTATCTTCCTCCTTTAGATTTTCAAATCCTCTGTCCTGTGCCGCGAGCACTCTGGCCAGCGGTCAAATTCTTGTTTGGGCCGCTGGCGAAGCACCACCGGATGCTATCCTCGCCAGCGAGAATATCCCCAGCCTCCACCACCCAGCAAAAACAACACCAACAAAACAATCAATACAGTTTCCATGTCTTACCTCCGTTGTAAGAAGATGCTGCTGAACCCATCCAAACCGCAGCCCTTTTGTTTCCCACTCGCAACATCATGATGAACCCGAAGAAGGCGGCTGTCTGCCCAATTGTGACCACGTATGAGTGCACTTGTGCACACGCCGGAATGGCTAAGGGCGCGGGAGCGACGCTGCGCTCACGCTGATTCATTTTGACCAGAGCAATGAGCAAAGCACTACAGACAATCGAAAGAAGGAGGGGCAAGATACAAGTTCACGGGGTTGGACTTTTGGACAAAGAGAGGTGGCGTAGTGGCGGAACTGAAGATAAGAGACGGCGATTTTACGGCGGCTAACGTGGCAAGCTACGGCGTTGTGCAAAAGCAGGCCGACGAACCCAAGCGGGTGGGTGGCCAAGAACCTGAAACTCTGGATAAGCCGGCTGCAGTGCCAGGGCCAATGCCCCTATTTTCTGTATCGGAGATGGCAGATTTCCGATCGCAGTGGACCAACGTGCAAACGGGGTTCGTGGATGAGCCGCGCCGGACAGTCGCAGATGCAGACAAGCTGGTAGCTTCGGTGATGCAGCGACTCGCGGAAGGGTTCGCCAACGAGCGAGCGGGCTTGGAAAAGCAGTGGGGCCGCGGCGACAACGTATCCACTGAAGAGCTGCGGGTTGCCCTGCAGCGCTATCGTTCCTTTTTTGACAGACTGCTGAGTTTCTAACCGCGTTTGCGCCCTCGGGTGCCAGAAGGAGAGGAACTCAATGTTTCTCATTCTCTTTTTTGTTCTATTGGTGGCTTGGTTTTTGGGCTTTCTCGCATTCAACGTTGCGGGCGCACTGATCCACCTGCTCCTTATTTTGGCCGTCATAAGCCTGATCCTCCATTTCGGGCCAAATCGAATCGTCGCGTAAGACACAACTATGCGTTCCCGCCCCGAGGCAATCCCTGACTGACAGGAACCGGCCGGGGTTGAGAAGGAACTTGTTCACCTCCGGCTTTTTCCGCATAGCTCGCCGTCGGGGGTAAGACTGGAGGTCCAATCGTATGTCTCAGCAAAGGAGAAATATGAAAACGTACAAAGTCTACTTATGCTTACTCGTGCTGCTCGTAGTCGGGACCCTCGTCGGATGCTCAATGTCCCCGAAGTCACCCGATGTTTCTGACAACATCCGCAAATCGCTCGACCAGGCCGGCCTCAAAGATGTCACCGTAAGTCAGGATCGCGATAAGGGCGTCGTGACCCTTGGTGGACACGTCGCAGCCGAGGCCGACAAGGTACAAGCCGAGTCTCTCGCCAAGTCAATCGCACCTGGGCAGGTTGTCGCGAATCAGATTGCCGTGACTCCTCCCGGCGTCGAAAGCGAGGCGAAGACGGTGAACTCTGATCTCGATGCGGGCATCGAGAAAAACTTAGACGCCGCGCTCATCACCAATAGGCTTCACAAGGATGTGAAATTCGATGTCAAAAATGGTGTCGTCACCCTAACCGGTGAGGTCAACTCAGAGACCCAGCGCGCGCATGCCGAAAAGGTCGCTTCTTCAGTTCTAAATGTGAAACAGGTGGTGAACGAGTTGGAGATAAAGGGCCGAAAGGCCACGTCGTCGAAGTGAGAGCCACTTGCTCCAAGGGATGGCAAACACGCAACTAAATTCAAAACGGAGGTGCAATATGTCTCTAAACAAGAAAGCGATTTGGGCCAGGGTTTTATTCATCCTTCTGATGACTGGGATGTTAGGACTGAGCCTGCCCCCCCGGGCTTCCGCAGCCGATCGCGACAACATCAAGAAGGTGCAGCAGACTCTGCGCGACAAGGGCTTCGATCCCGGGCCGATCGATGGCGTCATGGGTTCCCAAACCCGAAACGCGCTCAGCCAATATCAGAAATCGGAGAACCTGCCGGTCACCGGACACGTCGATGCCGAGACAGCAGGCAAATTGGGAGTGGGGCCGGAGTCGGTCGGAGGCGATTTCAAAGCCGCCGGCAAAGATGTGGGAAGGGGTGGCGAAGGTGTCGGCCACGAAATGAAGCAAGGTAAACCCATCGCGGCAGGCAAGGATATGGGTCAGGGTGTGGGCAAGGGGGGCAAGAAAGTCGGCGAGGGAGTCAAGAAAGCTGTCTCTCCCCACAGCGACAGCAATGACCCTGAAAAGAAGCAGTAGGTGGAGAAACCGAATCGGCCGCATCGACGTCAGCGCGCCCACGATCGCGAAAGGGAGAGTCTCAATGCCATCCATTACGGTCGGCAAGGAAAACTCAGGCAACATCGATCTTTACTATGAGGACCACGGCTCGGGTAAGCCGGTTGTCCTTATTCACGGCTATCCGCTGAGCGGTGCTTCCTGGGAGAAGCAGGTCACGGTGCTTTTGGCTGCGGGTCACCGTGTCATCACCTATGACCGCAGAGGATTCGGCAAGTCCAGCCAGCCAATAACCGATTACAACTACGACACCTTCGCCGAGGACCTGCACCAAGTCGTGACGCAGCTCGAATTGCGTAATTTCTCGCTGGTCGGTTTCTCCATGGGTGGCGGCGAAGTGGCGCGCTACTTGGGGAAGTACGGATCGAAGGGCGTGAGCAAGGCGGTATTCATCTCGTCGGTCCCGCCATTCCTCCTGAAAACGCCGGACAACCCGGAGGGCGTGGACGGCAGTGTTTTCGAGGGGATACAGAAAGCCGTCGCCGCAGACCGTTACGCGTTCTTCACCGAGTTTTTCAAGAATTTCTACAATACCGATCTCCTGCTGGGCAAGCGTGTCAGTGAACAGGCCATCCAGGCTAGCTGGAACGTCGCAGCCGGCGCCTCGGCCACGGCCAGCCTCGCTTGCGTCCCAACATGGTATGAGGACTTCCGCAAGGATCTAACCCGCGTCGACGTGCCCACGCTGGTCATACACGGCGATGCGGACCGGATTCTTCCCATCACTGCTTCGGGACTCCGAACCGCCAAGTTGATCAAGGGAGCCCGCCTGTCGGTGATCAAGGATGGGCCCCACTGCGTAACTTGGACGCACGCAGAGCAGGTTAACCGTGAACTGGTGGAATTTCTTAGGAACGACAAGTGAAGCTTTCAAGCAGCCTAAGGCTCTTGCCACCACGGCTGCAGACCGTCAGCCACTCGGAGACCCAGAATTGAAATCGCGATTCAAGGCTCGATATCGAAGGGCTAAGGTATTGCGGGGGTCCATGAGCGGTTTTTCTCGCTGGATCTGCCGAAAGGGAGACTGGAATGATACGCCTCATGACAGTATTCCTGCTTCTGTCGCTGTTATCAGGCACAAGTCAGGCCCGGGCGGACCGTGCGGCTACGACCGCCCTCGCGAGCGCATCTTCTGCCGCGTCCATTAATCGCGCCACCACCACTCGCGTCGGACCGGGATCGAGCGGGCCCGCGGTGCTCAGGGTGGAAATCCTGCTTGACCGCGCCCATTTCTCGTGCGGGGAGATTGACGGCCGCTATGGCCAAAATCTCAAGAATGCCGTCGAGGCTTATCAGTCGGCAAACCAGTTGACGGTGGACGGCGTCGTGGGCCCGTCCATGTGGCACATCCTCAATCAGGATTCGGCCGAGGCGGTGATCGAACATACGATTTCTGCCAAGGAAATCGCTGGCCCCTTCGTCAAAACTATCCCTACTGACATGGTGGCCAGGTCCAAGCTGAAGGGTATGTACTACGCGTCGCCGTTACAGGCGTTCACGGGGAAGTACCACGCGAGCGAAGCGCTCCTGCGACGTCTCAATCCCGGGCAGTCGTTTGACAGCGCCGGCCAGGTGATACTCGTTCCGAACGTAGAAACCCCGTCTCCGGGGAGGGCGGCATCCGTGGTCGTGACGGGTCTCGCTACCAAAGACCCCATTCGCGCCGCATCGGTCGAAGCGCTTAATTCCGCCGGCAAGGTTCTCTTCTACGCGCCTGCCAATATTGGCGGCGCCCATGATCCCTTGCCGGTCGGCGAGTGGAAGGTCACGGATATCGTGCACAACCCCTGGTACAATTACAACCCTGATCTGTTCTGGGACCCCGCACATCCGAATACGACGGCGAAGATTCCTCCCGGGCCCAACGGTCCGGTGGGACTGGTGTGGATCGGGATCAGCAAGCCGCATTACGGGCTGCATGGCGCCTCGGATCCCGGGTTGATCGGGCGCACGCATTCCGACGGCTGCATTCGCATGACGAATTGGGACGCGCTCGAACTGGCTAAATTGGTTGAGGTGAACACGCCCGTGATCATGAAGGAAGGCCCGGGAAGTCCAGGGGCGCGCGAGGCGAGAAACCGCGCGAAAACGGGTGGTGTAGAGTCTACTGAGGATTTACGAGCGGATCGAAGCGCGGCGAAACGGTCCGGCACCCCGCAGTAGGAGCATCCGAATGAGACGCGCCTCCCTTCGGCCATTCAGGATAGGAATCGCCGCGGGATTCGCTCTAGTCGGCTTCGTCCTGGCGACTGCGGTGGATTCCCGGGTTGCAGACGATTATGCGGTGCTCGCGTCCCAAAACCTGGGCCTGCCGCTTGCGAATCTTAAGCGCGCTGATATGCCCCGTGACACTTTCGGCGAGGCCCGTGCCAACGGTAAGCCGCATGAGGCGACCGACATCATGGCGCTGCGCGGTACGCCGGTTCTGGCAATCGGCGACGGCACTGTCACCAAACTGTTCTACAGCCGTTCTGGCGGCCACACGGTCTACGAGTTCGATCCGTCGCAAACCTATTGCTATTACTACGCCCACCTGGATCGCTACGCATCAGGAACCCATGAAGGAATGTCCGTTCATAAAGGCGACGTTCTCGGCTATGTGGGTTCTACCGGCGACGCCTCTCCGGATGCGCCTCACCTGCATCTGGCTATCTTTCGCCTTAGTCCTGAGAGACATTGGTGGATAGGAAAGGCGATCAATCCCTATCCCTTGCTGATCAAAATCCTGGATGAGCAGAGGTGAACCGTCGGCACACCCGCGAAACCAAGTCTTCATCGTTTGGCTTCAAACACCAGGAATGGAGTTCCCAGACTCAAGAAGAGCGACCGAGTGTTTTGGGTGGTGTTTTCCCGAACCCGGCCCCTTGGGTGCTTGCGAATACGGCCTGCCACGGGAAATGTAGGAAAGATCCCCTGTGACGCCGAAGCGTTTACAAATCCACTTGGACGTATAGTCGAACCCGCGGATGTGGCCAGCGTTCGCAGATTTGAGGAGTTAATGCCGGCAAGCCGAACAAAAATGTCGAAGGTCGGGGCCGAAGGCGTCAGTTTACGCGTTCTTTCGTTCCTCCATATAAGCGCGGAGCAGAGCGTTGATGCGGGTTTGATAGCCTGACCCCTGGCTTCTATACCATTCCACGACATCGCTATCGATTCGTAGCGTGAGCAGCTTTTTCCGTGCCACAGGCTTCAGACCCTGCCGCACGATGGCGCGCGCAAACATCTCCGGCGTCAATTCCGGAGCATCAGAGAAATCGACTTTGTCGTCTCGCAGCGCGTCGACTCTCTTCCCATCAGTCCGCGATTTCCTTGAAGTAATTGGCTTCTTCATCCCATTCATATCGCCTAGAAGCAGTGTAGATACATTATGTAACTACGTTAAGCGGATTGTTCTGACGTCGCCCGCAAATCGCCGCCACCTGGCGGGTGAGTCGGGAAACCGTAGATGTAGTCTGCGCCATAATCTTTGGGCGTCTAGTCCGGGGCGGCCCATTCGAGATGTACAAACTCCAGGGGGGGACTTACGTCCCGCCGCGCCCATGATGTCGATCAGGATTAACCATAAACTCGGAATTGGCGCTAACCGAGGGGGCTGAGCACCGTCTAATTCGACATGTGGTAGAACCACAGGAGGAAGAATGGTCCAAAGGATGCTCGAGCAAACCGCCCACTGGCACCGCCCCGCCGGCGTAATGGGGCGAGGAGTCGCCATGCAGGACGATGGGGGCCGGCAATGAGCGCGCAACTCCAGCGGACTCTCAATCGGCTCCGCGCCTTCCTTCACAAGGAGCCTCTTGACCACGAACTCGACGCGGAAATGGCGGCGCATCTGGAACTCGCCATCGAGGAGAACCTGCGGCGCGGTCTCTCTCCTGAGGAAGCGCGGCGGCAAGCCCTCGTGAGCTTCGGCGGGGTTGAGCAAGCGAAGGAACGGCATCGCGAGTCGCGCGGACTGCCGGCCTTGGACGCCCTCACGCAGGACCTGCGCTATGCAATTCGCACGCTGCGCCGGGATCGCGCGTTTACGCTGATTGCCATCCTGATTCTTGGGCTCGGTATCGGAGCGAATGTCGCCGTGTTCAGCGTGGTGAATACCATCCTGCTCCGGCCGCTGCCCTTCCGCGATCCGCACCAGCTCACCTGGCTCGTGACCAATGGGGGAAAGGGCGGCCTTTCCGAACAGACCTATACGGTGGCGGCATACGAGGAGTTCCAGCGTCACAATCGCTCCTTTCAGGACGTGACCAACTACCAGACGTTCTATAACTCCATCCAATACAAGTTGACGGGGACCGGCCAGCCCAAGCAACTCGTTGGCATCGAGGTGGCCTGCAACTTCTTTCCCGCGCTGGGCGTCCAGCCTTCTCTCGGGCGGCTTTTCCTGCCGGAAGAGTGCCAGAAAGGCGGCAGGCCCGCGGCGCTGCTGAGCCAGGGCTTCTGGCGGCGGCAGTTTGGCGCCAACCCGGCGATCGTGGGCCAGGCGATCACGGTCAATGGAGAGGCTGTAAGCGTGGTCGGCGTGCTTCCCGCCAGTTTCGACTTCGGTTCTGTTTTCTCGCCGGGCATGAACGTGGACATCTTTGTCCCGGCCATCATGGATTTCTGGCGCACCTGGGGCAACACTCTGGCGATCGTTGGCCGCCTCAAGCCCGGAGTGTCGGTAGCTCAAGCGCAAGCAGAATCCAACATCCTTTTTCCCCAACTGAAGGCCGCACACCCGGATTGGTGGGAGGATTACAAGTCCACCATCACGGTCCTGAGTGAGCATGTCAGCGGCAAGTTGCGCCGGTCGCTGATCGTGCTTTGGCTCGCCGTCGGTCTCATTCTGTTGATCGTCTGCGTTAATTTGTCGAATCTCCTGCTCGCTCGCGCCGCAACGCGCAGCAAGGAATTCGCCCTGCGCAGCGCCCTGGGAGCGGGCCGAGGCCGGTTGGTTCGCCAACTTCTCACCGAAAGCCTGGCGCTGGCGAGTGCGGGCGCGGCGCTCGGCCTGACCTTGGCTTTCGCGGTTACAACTTATCTCGCGCATCAGGGATCGATCGCCCTTCCGCTGCTCAGCAGTGTCACGGTGGACGGTACGGCGCTCGCCTGGACGCTGCTCATCGCCGTGGGGGCTGCCGTTCTCTTCGGACTGGTTCCTGCTTTCAAAACGGCGGGGGGCAACTTGCAGGAAGCGCTGAAAGACGCGGGGGCCGGCATGAGCCAGGGCAGAAAGCATGAGAGCCTGCGCGCCGCCTTGGTCGTCTCGGAAGTCGCGCTGGCCTGCGTGCTGCTGATCGGCGCCGGCTTGCTTCTGCGCAGCTTTCTGCGCGTGCTCGACGTTGACTTGGGGTTCCAGCCCAGCCGCGCCGCCGCCATCAAACTGGATTACGACGACGGCGATAATCCGGCGCGGCGTGGAGCGATCCTCCAGGACATCCTTCGGCGCGTGGGCGAGATCCCCGGCATCGAATCCGCCGGCGTTGCCGACATGCTTCCCCTGGACCGCAACCGCAGTTGGGGCTTCGTCGCCAAGGAAAACGTCGGTGACAAGAAACGCCACGGCGCTTTCGTCTACGTCGTAACGCCGGGGTACCTCGATGCCATGGGGATGCGCTTGCGCGAGGGCCGCGACTTCAATTGGCACGACCAGCCCGCGACTGAGCCCGTGATCATCATCAATCAGGCCGCGGCGCGCCGGGAGTGGCCGGGCCAGGATCCCATTGGACGGGTCGCTTTGGGAATGGGCCGTGACGAGACCCATGTGGTGGGAGTGATTTCCGACGTTCGCGAGAGCACCTTGGAGGATGTGTCCGGCGCGCAGGTCTATATCCCCATGACTCAGGCCGGACCGGAAGGAGCGGAACTCGTAGTGCGCACCAAGCTTCCGCCCGATGCACTGGCTTCGAGTGTGATGCGAACGCTGCGGGCGATCAATCCCGGGCAGCCGGCCAACGAATTCCGGCCCATCCAGCAGATCGTGGACCATGCCGTCTCGCCGCGCCGCTTTTTTGTGCTGCTGGTGGCGAGCTTCGCCGCGCTGGGATTGATTCTGGCGACCCTCGGTATCTATGGCGTGATCTCGTACTCGGTGACGCGGCAAACACAGGAAATCGGCATCCGCATGGCCCTCGGCGCGACGGCAGGAAACGTGCAACTGGGAGTCATTCAACAAACCCTACGATTGGCGCTTACCGGGATTGCCCTGGGAACAGTGGCGTCATTCGCCGTCGCTAAGGGTATCGCTTCGCTGCTCTTCGGGACCCAACCGACTGATCCCGCCACGTTTGCAGCCATGGTTCTGCTTCTGACCGGCGTGGCGCTGGCTGCCGGATACATACCGGCGCGCCGGGCATCGCGCATCGATCCCATGGCGGCTCTCCGCAACAATTGACGAAATTCTCACGGCGCCGGCGCTGAGGGGCGGTGCTGCCCGTCGCGCTTTCTGCCATATGGATCGCCGCTACGCGCACGCCGCTACCAGTTGAGCTTCCAATTTGAGGTGGAATGCTGCCGCAGGTCGGAGGGTTAAACTGCATTCTCATCCCACGACGGGAGACCGCCAAAAGGGTCCTCGATGATCCTCGATGAAGGCTAGGGCCCCGTGTTGTGGGACAAAATCGCCCTTTTGTTCCCGCAGGCAGCCCGCTTGAAGGCGTCAATTTAAGATCGACAGAAAGACCGGTGCGGCGACGTATTCGGACATTTTGGATATTTTCTGGGTTCTTGCGTCGGAAGGGGGAATCAGCCAGTGTCACCCATTATCGGTTATCTGCCCTTTATCCACAATCCACCCAACGGATGCCACCGTGCGGCTAGCCAACTTTGAGTGAAAGTAGGAAAGGATTTTTTTCGCAGGCTCTTCTGACCCGCTAGAGTCGGCACTATGAGTGAGCGCTCACCCTATCCGGATCAGGCTCTGACCAACTGGTCCTCTTCCGGTGATTGTGCCACCGGTCGCGGGGGCGGAGTGTAGCCCTCCGGTAAATCTCCATTGTCAGGGCGCAGATACTGCCAGTAACGCGGTTTGAGGGAGGCGATCAGCTCGCGACGCGTTTTGGTTTTGAGCGGCCGGCCCGGATGGATTTTTCCCATCAACGCCAGGATCTTCTCTGAAAGCATTCCGGAAAACATGACGAGCGGCCATTTGAAGTTCGGGCCATTCGTGCGCCGCAGTTTCAGCAGCCACACAATGAGCGAGCCGAATTTCCAGATCAAGGGCGCCCACCAAGTGTTGGAGGTCGGACCCAGGTCCATCTTCCAGCACTTCATGATGATCTGCCACTGCAAGGGTGTAAGCTGCCGCGTCTCGGAAACGCCGTGCTGCTTTTCCATGCGCGTGTCGTGAAGCGGGGTGAAGATGGAAGGGACCAGGATGGCGAAAAGGCCGCGGCGCTCGATTTCATAAAGCAAGTCGAGCGTGGCCCGCGAATCGTCATCAGTCTCGCCGGGATTGCCCACCATCAGCGTCATCACGGGGAACCAGTTGTTTTCGTTGGCCACGCGCAGGCCTTCCAGAATCACACTGGGCCAGTCTTCAATGGAGAATGGCACGCCCTTGCTGGGCATGATCTGCTTGGCCATGCGCACTGATCCGGTTTCAAATCCGATCAGCGGCGAGAGCGCGCGTTTCTCCGGATGCGTGCTCAGGCGAATGCGCACGGGACTCTTGTCGAGAAGCTTCGCGGAGAGTTGCTTGATCAGCAGCGGGTCAACTACAAAGGGCGCCATGGTGCTGTGGCTCAGCAAATGGCTCTTCACGCCCGACGTATCGACAATGTCAGTGTAGAGAGATACCAGCGCCTCGCGGTTGGGAAAGAAAAAGGGCGTTCCAGTGCGCACCTGGCCCCAGATGAACATGTCTTCAGTGGCCAGGGAAATCTGATTGTTGCCCTCGCGCACGTTGGCGCGCACCGCCGCCATGATTTTGTCTTTGGGCACATCGATTTGGGGATTTAGATCTGGCACGCAGAACTGGCATCGCCGCCCGCAGCCGGTGGTCATTTCGACGACGCCGAAAGTGGTGCGCTTTTCCGGGACCAGGATGGCCTCGCGGTCCATGGGATGAGCGACACTGACCTCGCGCGGCAGGGTTTCACCCCGGATGGCTTTGTGAAACAAGCTGACGGCGTCCACCGATTCACTGCGTCCTTCCACCACGCAATCCACGCTCAAGGTCTCGAAGCTGTTGGTTTGGGTAATCTGCCAACCGCCTGATCCGCCCACGATGACTTTGAAATTTTGGCGGAAGGGATTGGCCTTGATCTTCGCGAACATCATCTTGGCATAGTGGGAATTGATGGGCTCTTTCGAGGACCCGAACATTGATGTGTAAACGCCCGCGGCAAACGTCACGCCCAACGGGTTGTGGGTTGAGACGCCGACGACGCGGGTTCGGGGCCCGAGAAATTTGTCGAGATCGTCGGGATAACAAACAACGATGTCCTCGGGGCGAAATTCCCTCAGTAGGGATTTTTCCACCAAGCGCACGCCCGCGGGCATGTAACGCGCCGTCCCATCGGGATTGTGTTCCACCTTACGCCACGTGGGATACTTGTCGTTAATGACAAATTCCATCCAGATGGGCAAAGAAGCCAGCGCCATCTGAATGAAATAGCCGGCGTGATCGATGGTCTCCGTCAGCGGAGCCGTCAGGACGATGAGCTTGCCGCCGTCCGCAGGCAGTGCGTAAGGCGGAGCAGTTGCACCGCCACGATGCATACCATTGCCATTCGTATGGCTGTTCCCACCGAACAGACCTTTAAGCATGCCACTTCCTCGAGCGAAGATTCGCTGAATGTAAGCTTGGCTTGTCCAGGCGCCCTGAACTCAGATCTAACGCGCTCACAAATTCTACCCGAAATGAGTTGCTGAATCCATAACTATTGAGTGGTGGTCAGGATTTCGTCAATGCAGCCGATGAAATTCCTTCCGAGGGTGGGCGTGCAACTTGGCTATGGGGCCGCTGGGAGCGGTTGGAGGACATGGAAAACTCATTTTTCTCACCATGTGAAAAATTCTCTTGCCTTTTGGCTTTTCTCTATGGCAAGATTGCCTTGCGTAGGAAAACGCCCGATATGGTCTATACAAACTCCAATTCGCAGCGCGGTCGGCTCCGGCCAAGCGGCGGCAAAGACTGCACCCGGGCGTTACTCGAGCCCCTTCGGTAAGGTTCGACGGTCCTGACCTGCGCTCTTCCTAAAAATAATGACTGGGTGGCGTCGATGGCGGCTACATCGACTTGACAACCCGACTTCCGCTGTCACTTGTTCCCCCAGTCAGGTTCGGCCAGTGGCGAAGGTTACGGTTACTTCGTGGCAGACCTTGTAAAAGATGGGGTTCGAAACCCCGGTCCGTAGCCACTAGTTCCCTGGCCCACAATTCGCCGGTGGCGTCTGCAAGGGTTACTTCGCCACCTTTAACGAAGCAGGGGAGGCGTCCTCTGCCAGGGCTTGAGCTGACCGGGACGGGAGCGTCGCTCCGATTCACCAGGTTCCGGTGGGTGATGCCTTGAGTTGACCCCTTGCCAAAAGTTCCCCGGCGAAGGTTTCATACGCAAGGGCCGGCCATTGCCCAGTCCTTGCCACCCATCAAAGCGGAGGATGGGAAGTTAGAAGAGAAGATCTACAAAAGTTCGGACGGTGGTGAAGACATGGGTTACTTCGCCTTGGGAGCGGGTGATGCAGGTTCGAATCCTGCCGCGGGTTTAATTGCCTGTGTAGCTTAACGGTAGAGCGCCTGTACCCTGTCGATCGTTCCCCGTCCGGAAAGAACGCGACATGGGACTCGGGGTTAGGGATTCGGGTTTCGGGGTTAGGGACTCGGGGCTCCAACGTTAGAATTTAGATCAGCGATTCTGACCTAAATGCTGGTCATTCTCCCTAACCCCGAATCCCGGACCCCGAATCCCGTATCCCGTGTCCCGTGTCCCGTATCCCGTGTCCCGTAACGAAAGGAGGTATCAAATCATGGCTCGATTGAATTTGCGGAATTGGCGGTCGTGGCTTGCTCACCGGACGCACGAAGGTGGTCCGGCCAAGGCCATTACGCCGGAGCTCGAGCTTCGGCGCTCGGTGATGGCCTGCCTGCTTTGGGAGGACCAGTTCTACGAGGATGGGGTGGAAATCGCCGGCCGCATCGCGGAGTTGGTTCCCCGTGTGGAATCCGGCCGGGTGGCGGACATTGCCATCGAAGCGCGCGAGAAGATGCATTTGCGGCACGCGCCGCTGTTGCTGGTGAGGGAGATGGCCCGCCACTCGACGCACCGCGGGCTGGTGGGAGAGACTCTGGCGCGGGTCGTTCAGCGCGCCGACGAGCTCACCGAGTTCCTGGCCATCTACTGGAAGGACGGCCGTGTGCCGCTTTCCGGGCAGGTGAAGAAGGGGCTGGCTGCGGCTTTCGGCAAGTTCGATGCCTACCAGCTTGCCAAGTATGACCGCCCGGGAGCGGTGCGCCTGCGCGACGTGCTCTTCCTCTCGCACGCCAAGCCTCGCGATGAGGCTCAGGCGGAGGTGTGGAAGGGTTTGGTGGAAGGCAAGCTCGCCTCGCCCGACACCTGGGAGGTAGCGCTTTCCGCCGGCGCCGACAAGCGCGCGGCGTGGGAGCGGCTGATCCAGGAGCGCAAGCTCGGCGCGCTGGCCCTGCTGCGGAACCTCCGCAACATGCAGGCAGCCGGGGTGGAGGAGGAACTGGTGTTGGGCGCGATCCGTTCCATGCGCACGGACCGGGTTCTGCCCTTCCGCTTCATCGCCGCCGCGCGTCACGCCCCGCAGTGGGAAGAGGCGCTGGAAGAGGCCATGCTCAAGAGCCTCGCCGAGCGCCCCAAGCTGCCGGGGAAGACCGTGCTGCTGGTGGACGTATCCGGCAGCATGACGGCGGCCCTCTCTCGCCGGTCGGAAATGTTGCGTACCGACGCCTCATACGGCCTGGCGATTCTGCTGCGCGAACTCGCCGAGCGGGCAAGCATCTACAGCTTCTCGAACAAGCTGGTGGAGGTTCCCGCGCGGCACGGCTTCGCCTTGCGCGACGCCATTGACCAGAGCCAGAACCACGGGGGCACTCTGCTCGGAGGAGCTCTCGCGGGGATGCAGGAAAGGTTCGACCGCCTCATCGTCATTACCGACGAGCAGGCACACGATAAAGTTCTTGCTCCCCGTGGCCGCGGCTACGTCATCAATATAGTGAGCTTTAAGAATGGCGTGGGGTATGGCGACTGGGTGCACATCGACGGCTGGAGCGAAGCCGTGGTCGAATACATCCGCTCGCTGGAAGAGCTCCGCGTCGATTAGAACCGGCCGGCCGGGAAGAACATTTTCCCGACCGGCCGTTCTTTTGTGCCCGGGCAATCCGCTTTGGCTCCGACTTTCGGGCCGGCGAGTGCTGACCGAGTTCGTAGCGCAGACCCCCGTTTTTGGGGTCCGCGTCTTTTCCTCGGCTCCTGCTCCCAACATCACGACAGGCGCACGTCTTCCGCATTTACGCAATGGGCGAGATAAGAGACGCGGACCCCAAAAACGGGGGACGCGCTACGCTCGCTATCTCCTCCGCTAAATGACTTATTTTTCAGCTACTTACTCGGATACGGCAAAGATGGTAGCCATAAGGCCATTATTTTCTGTAAGTTATCCGGGTAGCGGGGATGGAACGGAAAAACGGGGAGTATTTCGGGTCAAAAAGTGATCTAACTGGTTTGATTTCTATCATTAATAGGTCATTTTTGCTAACTCGTTTGTTTTCATCGACTCATTCGGATACTACATTTTGTCCGTTATTTCTTCGTTTGTTTTCAGCAACTTATTCGGACCACCCTCAGTTTTTAACATCTTTTTTATTTTGGTGAGTGGCCTGATTGGCATCGATAATATGTCGCCTTGCGCGGCCTTCGGAGGGTCAATTCGTCGCTTCCTCTCGCGACTTCCCGTCCACCGGAGCGACTTTCCCACCACCGCCGCAGGTGCGCGATTTCACTCGACACACCCATAGGCTAGCAATTTTGTCTCCAAACCTGGCCCCGAGGCGACAGACTGTCCAACAACAGCAACCATCGTGTCGAATTATCGCCCGAGGTTCCGGGGACTACGTTCCGGGGACAGCCACCTCGTCTTACTGGTTTTCGAGCGGCGGAGGGTGGCCGCGGCCAGCCGTCATAGGCCCAAGGCAGAGAACGTTGACCTTCGCCCCACCGTGGCGGTCCCAGCCGCCACCCGTACGAAAACCAGTGTAACGAGTGACCATATTTTCCGATTTCTTCTCAGGCAGAATGATCTTTCTGGCATTATTAAAAATTGGAAATGTGGTGCCTGTCCCCGATTACTCCTGTCCCCGATTACTCCCCGGACGGGTGAGATCCCCCGAGGGCTGGCCGAGGTCAAGCTGAAGGTTCTACTATTTGGAGGATGCGTCGATTCTCCGCATGGATTACATGGGGTGAGTTCAATCTCTGAGATGTCCCTGCGGGAGATCGCAGACACCAAAAGTCGGGTGTCTGCGCCAACCTGCGCGTTGAACGACGAAAATCCAGGGTTGACCTTGCCTCGAGCGTTAGAGCTTCCGCAGTGTCGGACAAAATAACTGGTATAACGTTTCTGTCACCATGTTTGTCACCATGTTTCCTATGTTTCTCTGTCTGTCACCATGTTTCTCTGGTGGCTCCAGCACGGGTTGGTAGCCGGCGTTACTGCCTAATTTAGGACGCCCCTTGGTCTGCCGACGTTCCTACTCATAGCGTAGCGCTACCATCGGGTCGACTTTGGCGGCGCGCAGGGCGGGAACGCAGCAGGCAGCCAGCGCAATTCCACCCAGCAGCAAAGTAACGGCGATCAGCGTCCAGGGATCCGCCGGGCGGACGCCGAAGAGCAGACCGGCCATAAATCGGGTCAACATCAAAGCGCCTGCCAAGCCAAGAATCGCTCCCTCCAGTGCCAGTGTCATTCCTTGCCGCAACACAATGGTTAAAACCGTTTGCCGCGACGCGCCGAGCGCCATGCGGACTCCCAATTCATGCGTGCGGCGGCCTACCGCGTACGACATGACGCCGTAAATGCCCACGGCGGCCAACACCAAGGCCGTCGAAGCGAAGATAATCAGTAAGAGCATTGTGAAGCGCCGCTCCGCCATCGACTGAGTGATGATTTGTTCCATGGTCCGCACACCGTACATGGGCTGATCGAGCGTGGGGCCTGCCACTTGCGTGCGAATGGCCCCCAGCATGCGGAAAGGATCCCCGTCCGTTCTCATCAGTAGATTCACACCCACCATCGCCTCGGTCATGAACTTGTCGGGGATCTGCTTAAGAGGAAAATACAATTCGTTCCGAATCTTGGCGGAGTCATCCGCATCCAACCCGAAGTGCTTTACGTGACCCACCACTCCCACCACCTGAACGGGACCCAGGACCATGATGCTGATTTGCTTTCCTACGGCATTTTCACCGGGAAATACGGTCTTCGCCATCACGTCGTCAATCACCACCACGTTGGGAGAAGCGGTTGTGTCCTGCTCGGTGAGAAACCTGCCGCGAAGTAACGGAATCCCCATCACTTTGAGATAGTCCGGCGAGGCAATGTAGAACAATGCTGCCCGCATCTGGTCCGCGGGGGGCTGCGGTCCCGGACCTAACCAGAAACCTATGTCATTTTCATTGTCGCTGAGAGGAATCAGGTTGTTGAGCGCCACGGCCCGAACCCCGGGAACCGTGGCGACCCTGCTGAGGACTTGGTCGAAAGCCAATCGCACGGTGGAGGGCTTCGACATCACGCTGGGCGAAAGAGCAACTTGCGCAGTCAGCAGGCGCCCGGTATTGAATCCGGGATTCACTCGCCAGAGTCGCCAGATGCTCTGGATCAGCAAGCCCGCGCCCACGAGGAGAATCACCGCCAGCGCCATTTCCAAGACGACGAAGGCACCCTCGATCCGATGGCGCCCACCTCCCGCCCCGCGCGTACCCTCCTTGAGCGATTGCTGCAAGCTAACGCGAGCGCTCTTAAAGGCGGGGGCAAGGCCGAAAAGGACCCCGGTAAGGACTGAGACTCCCAAGGTGAAAAGCAGGACGTACCCATCGATGCCAATGTCCTCGGCACGAGGCAAGGTGTCGGGCAGGGCGGCCAGCGCTATCCCGGTTCCCCAGTAGGCCAGCAGAACGCCGAGCGCTCCTCCCGCCAGGGCCACCAATACGCTCTCCGTCAAAAGCTGGCGAATCACCCGCGCGCGGGCAGCGCCCAACGCCGTGCGGATTGCGAACTCACGACTACGACCCGTCGAGCGGGCCAGCAGCAGATTGGCGACGTTGGCGCAGGCGATAATCAGGACGAAGGCCACAGCCCCCAGCAATAAAAGTAGTGTGGGCCGGATATTGTTCACCATATCATCTTTCATCACCACCAGGCTGACGCCTCGCCCGGCGTTCGTCCGGGGATACTGCGCGCTCAGTTGGCTGGCAAGGGTCGAGACCTCTGCCTGCGCCGCCGCCACCGTGACGCCGGGCTTGAGCCTCGCCAAGCCGTGCAATCCAGGATGACTCTCGCGGTCATCCAGCTCAACGGAGGTCCACAGTCGCAGGGGGAGAAACACGTCGGCCTGGTCGCGGAAACGAAACGTCGAGGGAAGAACCCCCACGACCGTGAAGCTTTTGCCATTCAGCGCCAACGCCTTCCCCAACACCTTCGGGTCAGCCCCGAATTGGCGCTTCCACAGGGCGTAACCCAGAACGACTGCTCCCGCGGCCCCTTTCTCATCCTCTTGCGGCAGGAAGCCCCGGCCGAGTCGTGGAGAAACACCCAGAACGGAAAAGAAGGCCGCCGAGACGTACTCGCCCGGGAGATGCTGCGGCTGGCCCGCGCCCGTGAGGATTACGTCGTCGCCACGATACACCGCAATATCGGTGAATGAATGGCTCTCGCGGCGCCAGTCGACGAAATTGGGGTAGGCGACTGAGCCGCGTGTGAAGTCCCGCCCGCTCTCATAGATGGTCAACAAGCGGTCCGGCTCCGGATACGGCAAGGGCCGGAGCAGCACACCGTTCACAACGCTGAAGATTGCGGTGTTGGCGCCGATACCAAGCGCTAAGGCAAGTACCGCAACCACCGTGAAGCCGGGATTCCTGGCCAGCATCCGGAGGCCGTAACGCAAGTCCTGAAAAAAGGTATGCATGTTCTTCTCTCGATGAGAATTACCCACAGAGGAATCGGACAAGAATGATTCATCCATCAGGAAGTACGCAATCGCACCTCCCAAGGTTCATTTCATGTTCTTACAGCATGGGGAAGGGGAGGAAATGGTGTCAGGAACCATTTCCCGCGCCTGCGCAGCACGGAATCCTACCGCTCTTTTCCTTGGAACGAAAAGGTACCTGTTACCTTTTCTCCCAAGAAACGATAATGCAGTGGCGAGTGACGGGCAGGGTGGCGCGGAGGTATTCGGCTCCAAGACGAATTCCCCCTTTCTCATTGCCTGGCGATAAACGGGTCGAGATGAGCCGCCGACGCAGGCTGGCGCAGACGCCAGTTTTTTGGCGTCTGCGATCTCGCGAAGGGACCCTCTCTGTCAAGGCAAAGTAGAAAGTTCCTAATCTGAGCAAAGTAGAAAGTTCCGCTTTGCGGCTGGGGGCGGATAACCGGAGGAGCCCGTAGGGCGACGGAGGTTAGCCGCCCCCAGCCGCACCGACCCTATCCCGTCCCCCTCCGGGTTCCGGTCCTTTCCGGTCCGAGGATCACCCCCCAGGGGGGACTCTTGTGCAGATGGAAATCTTTCATCCAGTTGTGCGCGGCCTTGGGTCGTGGCTTCTGTGCGCTCAGCGGCTTGGGGGGTGGGGGCGCTTTCGGCCGCGGTGGGCACTCCACCACCCTCAGGCCGTACTGGCGAAACTTGACCACCAGGCTCCCGTCGAGTCGTTGCTCGACCCGCACTTGGCCCCCGCGCAGTCCGGGGCGAACCTCGCTGCGGGCAATCTGATAGATCTTCCCCTGGTAGCGGATCGTATAGTCAGCGGTCACAAACCGTTCTTCCCCGTGACTGAGGATGGCTGCCAGTTGATGCTCGGCGCGCAGCGGTCGATGGGCATCGGTGCTGCCCTCGGGCACCCGCGTGAAACTCTCGTTCCAATGCGGCAAGTACTCCTGCTCCAGGTAGGTCTGCGCCTCTTCCCGGCTACAGGCCTTCGCTAAGCGCAGCCCTTTCACCAGCCGGTCCTGGGCGGTGCCGAAGAAGCGCTCGACCCGGCCCTTGGCCTGCGGCGAGTGGGCCGCGATCCAGCCGATCCCCAGTTCCCGCAAGGCCCGCCCGATCTGCGTCCACTCTTCCTTCACCGCTTCATCCGCGGCTTCCACCGCCGGCCGGTTCACCGTAAACAGGCTGCTCTTGTCGGTATAGAAATCCACCGGCCGACCCCAGCGCTGCAAGTACCCCCACAGCACCCGCAGATTCTCTTCCGTGCTGTCCTGCTCCACAAACCGCCCGTACGCCTGGCTCGTGGCGTCGTCAATCATCGCCACCAGGTACAGACGCGGCCCCCGCCCTTCCAGCCAGTCGTGCACCGACGTGTCCCATTGCACCAGCTCTCCCCGACAGCTCCGCCGGGGCCGCCAGACGTGCACCTCCTCCACTCGGCGCCGCTTCCCCCGCCGCACCCCGGCCGCGATCAACCACTGCCGCAGGGTCTCCTTGCTCACCTCCACCCCGTCGTTCTTGGCCAGGTACTCGCAGGCCAGCGTAGGACCAAAGTCGCCGTACTTCCCCTTCACCAACTTCAGCGCCTTGGCACGCAGACTCTCCGGCAAGCGTCGATTCGACTCCTTACCCCGCAGCTGGTGCACCACTCCACCGTCGCCTTCCTTCTTCACCCGCACCAGCAGCTTTCTCACCCAGCGCTCACTAATCCCTAACTGCCCCGCTGCCGCCCGTTGCGTCAAGTGTCCCTGCTTCACCTCATGCAACACCTTCAACCGGTCCCGTTCCTTCGCGCTCATCTCCACCATCTCCTGTTTTCTCATCCCGTCAGTTTGACGGTTCTCAACAGGAACTTTCTACTTTGCTGGAACAGGAACTTATCATTTTGCTGCGACACGCGAAGGGACCCTCTCTCGCGGGACCGCGCCGCCGAGAGTATACTCTACCGCACCATGCCCTTCTACCACCGCGTTTACAGTCCCGGTGAACTCCCATTCCTCACCGGCAGCACCTATCGCCGCACGCCACATTTCCTCTTGGAGCGCTATCGCTTTGTCCAGAGGCTTGACGAACTGCGGCAGAAATTGGAGTAGAAGCCCGACGGGGGAAGGGGACAGTCACCACGTTTCCCGGTTTCTCCACTTGGCGTCATGCCGGTGGTGGAGCACGCAAGTAGCGTGAACCTGCTGTCCAGGCTCCGCCGCTCTTCGAACCTTGAACATTGAACATTTTGGACGTCGGAACACTAACATTAGGGACGGTGCTCTCTGTCGCCGCCCCCCTGCCGATGACCTAGCCGTGGGGTTGGCTTTCCATCACCACGCGCAGAATGCGGTTGATGCGCGTCTGGTAGCCCTTGCCCTGACCCTTGAGCCAGTCGAGCACGTCCGCATCGAGACGAATCGTCAATTGCTTTTTCGCCGGGGGCCAGGCCGTCGTGGCCTTCTTGAGAAATGTTCTGTCGAGCGGAGGGATGTCCGAATAGTCAATATCGGCATCCCGCATGCGGTCAATCCGTGCCAAGTCGCTCTTGATAGATTTTTTGTTCACGCCGATTCCCCTTTCTCATCGAAATGATGCGCGTTCCCTCATCGCGCGGTGAATGGGCTATGACCACCAGACGCCCGGCCAGTAAGCCCAAAGTGATGAGCCGTTCTTCCCCGTAATCGAAGCGGTCATCTTCGAATGTAACGCAAGGCCCGGAAAATACCGCTTTGGCATCCTCGAAGCTGAGGCCATGCTTGGCGACGTTCTTCCGGTTCTTCGCTTCGTCCCATTCGTATTCCATTTCCGTTTCCTCAATGTAGCCCTTTTTGTAGTTACAGGCAAGCCTGAACGTTGCCTCAAGGTGAGCGGCGCGGGCTTCGCCGGAATCGAGAACGTACAAAGCGCGGCAGCCGTCACGGATAATGGACGAGCGGACAGACACCTCGTTTTACGGGTTTTCGAGCGGCGGAGGGTGGCCGCGGCCGGCCGTCGTGGACCCAAGGCAGAGGACATAGACCTTAGCCCCACCGCGGCGGTCCCAGCCGCCACCCGCGCGAAAAACGAGGAGGAAAGGGTCAGGCACCCTTCCACGAGTCTGGAGCCAACCGCTAACAGCGACGTACGGGCAGGCCTCGTGCCTGCCCACCCCGGGGCCGATTCGGCCCCCGATTGGGCACCCACGAGGGTGCCCCGACGAGATTCGACATAAATTTAACAAAAATCCTCTCCCGTCGGAAGATTTGTCCCTATTCATCTAGCCTCTGGTCGCCATCGTGCTCCATATCTAGCGGAGTATTGTCGTGTGGGTAAAACGGCGCACCGCAGAACGGGTTTTGGGGCAGGCGGCAGGCTACCCAAGAAGGCTCTGTAACCCGGCACCTAGCCCCCAGTGCCCAAGCTTTGGGGAGGTCCCGCGCGTGAACACCCTGCTCCCGAACTTAGGATGTTGATTCCCTGACGTAGCGGCGGGTTTATCCCGCCAACGTACCTCGAAATCAACCGATCGATGGCGGGGTAAACCCGCCGCTACGTATTTGACCCAGTGCCGAACTTGGACGCTGATCCCACGTGGAACAAGATTGGCCTCTCGGGAACCTTGAATGTTTATTAAAAACAAGAGCTTAGCTAAAAATCACGAACCTGGTGAGGGAGGGGCGCCGATGATCCAAGCGTATGAAATCAGGGCAGTTAATGAAAACACTGCTGGTCGGGAACGGCCAGCCCTCGCGAACCTTGAATGTTATTGAAAACACAGTACGTTAGCTCTGAAAGCGACAAAATAGCACTGGCTGCAACATTTTGAAAATAGGGAAGTTATAAGAAACACTACGGTGCGAGCGTGGAAAAAAGGGAGTAACAAATTGGAGGGGTGTCCTTGAATGTTATAGAAAACAAATGAGATATAAATTGATATTGCGAAAATTCTCTCCGAACCTTGAATGTTTATGAAAAATAAACCACTTATCGCCGCGAACCTTGAATGTCATAGAAAAGAAAAGGGGTTGAGGGTTTTCGGGGTCCGGGGCGGAAATCGGACTTCACGCTGGGCGGAGGGTTGGGGAGATCCCTCGTGGCCACTCAGAGGACGAGGAAAGGAATAGGAAGAGCGCCCTATGTCTCGCGAGAGCAAATCGAAATTGCCGAATGTCCACGCGAACGAAATGAACGCCCCCAGGGATCGACGCCGGAGGCCGGGGTCAGCCCCGTCATGGCCCATTTCGGGCAGCAGAGCAAAAAAAGGATGTTAAAAAAATACGTTCGAAGCCGGAATGTCTATGAAAACACACAAATCTCGGACACAATACCTGGAAAAAAGTCGGACATTTATGTCTTAGATTCGGACATTTACGTCTATCCGAATGCTATTTTGCAGAAAATTGCTGCTTTGCGACGACAATTTGTCAGATCAATTCGGTTTTTCGCAGGTTTCTTCGTGCACTATAAAGCCCACTTGCGAATTATGAGCCCTCATAATCTCAGATGTAGCGCTGGCTTCCAGCCGGCATCGGCATCGCGGCTTCGCGCGGATTGGTGATATTATCCTTGCTCGTCAATCCCCCAGTGGAGGAGATGGCCACTTGAGATATCGCCTCGTGATAGGAATTGTGTACGCTGCCCTCGTCGCCTCGGCGGCGGTTCCCGGCGCGTTTGCGGAAAGCCCCGAAGGCCAGGCCCCGGTAATTTGGGTTGCCATGGACGGGCGCGCCCAACTCAAGAAGACTATGCCGGGAGCCATGCTGGAGGGCAAGCTGGCGCGCAGCGTTTATTGGCGCGAAACCGAGGTTTTTCCCAAGGGCAGCATCGTGCGGTTGGTGGTGGACAAAATCGAATCGCGAAAGAAACCCTACGCGGTGGATGACCGGCCCTTCGTGATTCACGTTTTCGCTCCCCGGCATGATCTGGTAGCGCGATTCCGGCGGGTGACCGTGTTGATGCCGGACGGGGCGGAAGTTCCGCTGCGAGCGACATTCACGGCACTGTCGCAGCGAGCGGAGCTGAGCGCGGGAAAAAAGAAGTCTGTGGCGACGAAGGGAACCGCGGCGGCAGGTGAAGGCGGGCGCACACCGAAGCAACCGAAGGCTGTTCCCCCCTGGGTACTGACCTTGCAAGTGGAACCCGAAGGCACGACATTTCCAGCGCTTGCGGCGGGGCGCGCGGGAGACTACTCCAGCTCCCCCGCGCCCTGCCCGGAGCCTTGCACCATCGCCGACGGGACGCGAATGCCACTAGTTCTGTTGGGTGGCCTCAGCGCCTCGAAGAACCATCAGGGCCAGTCTTTCCAGGCCGTTTTGCTGGAGCCCGTGCTTGCAGGATCCACGATCGCGATTCCCCAGGGAAGCATTCTGCAAGGGGTGTTGGCCAAGCGCGTCCCGCCCCGCCGCTTGTACCGCCCCGGCTCACTAAACCTTTTGTTCACTCGATTGGCATTGCCGAGTGGCGCCGCCGTAGCGATTACCGCTACCCCCGTTGCCGCTGAGGTGGACAGGGGAACGCACATGATGATGGATTCCGAGGGGAGATTCCACGCCCAAAGCCCCGGAAAGGCCAGGTTCCTGCTGGATTTTGGTGTGACCGGGGGAATTTCCAAGGTCTCGGACGATACCACGCAACTGATCATCGAGGCGATCAGTTCGACCGCCACCGATGCCTCCACGGCCGGCGTGGCCCGGTTTGCGGCGATGGGGGCAACGGCAATTTTTCTCCTTACTCGCCACGGGCGCGACGTCATTCTGCCTCCCTACACGGAAATGGACGTCAGCCTGAGCCGCTCCGTCTCCCTCGGAAATGACTCACATGATAAGGAACCGTAGTTCCTAACCCCTCAAACAATATTGTCTTTCTCTGTATTGCAATACAGAGGGAGATTCATAGGTTCGCTCGGGTTGACAGCGAAGCGCCCAGCGGGACAGCACGAAAACATATTCCCGCTGCTTGTGAAGCCCCGTCTCTTCAAACTCGCGTTGAGAAATTCTTGCCAAGGTTGTTAACCAAACCCATCCCCACACGTTATATCCGGTGAAGTCAACACGAAGTGGTTAAAACAACCGTGCCACCGCAGTTTCGAGGGCCGGCGGAATCAAAAGGGAGGAACAGCTATGAAAACCAATTCTAAATGGTGCGGCGCACTCTGGACGGTGGTTATGGCCGGGGCATTGTGGGGCGTAATGGGGGCGGGGCCGGTGCCCGCCTATGCTCAGAAGCCCGCGGCAGTTGTTAGTGCGGCCAGCCCGACGGATCAAGACATCTCCAACATCGACGCGTTGCGCGGCGCCTTGGACCGTTTTCTAGACTCGCACCCCGAGATCGCGAGCGATGTGTTGGGCCGTCCGGCGGCAATGAGCGATCCGAACTACTTGAAGGAGCATCCGGAGCTGCAAGCGTTTCTCGACAGCCACCCGCAGGTGAAGGCCGACCCGCGCGCCTTCCTCAGTCCCCGAGCATGGGCCGAGGCGTATCGCGGGTCGGATCTCAATGAGTTTATGAACGACCTTGCGCCAGTCTTAGCGTTCGCGTGCGCCCTGCTGGCGATTGTCTATGTGGTCCGCACGGTGTTGGATAATCGCCGCTGGAACCGGACCTTCAAAGTGCACGAGGACGTTCACACCAAGCTGATTGAGAAGTTTGCTTCCGGCCAGGATTTCAGCGCCTACCTGCAAACCGAGGCCGGCCGGCGTCTGCTGGAGTGGACTCCGCCGGTACTGGACACGACCGCGCGCGGCCTGCCCAATGCCGTCGGCCGAATCTTCTGGTCATTGCAAGCCGGGTTGGTTCTGCTGCTGATGGGTTTCGGCCTGCTGGAGATCCGTGGCCATATGGCTCCGAACGACGCCTCCGCCCTGCTGGTGTTTGGGACGCTGGGCGTGACCTTGGGCGCCGGTTTCATCCTCTCAGCCTTGGTCTCCTATGGCCTCTCCAAACACCTCGGGCTGATCGGCGGAGCGATGCAGGGAAATGATTTGGCGCTGAAGCACTGAGGGTGGGCAAAATAGCGCCGACCTTCGGGTGGGCAGGTGCTGACCAGAAGGTCAACGCTACAACTGCAAGGCGGGCTGAGATGTATGAATGACGGGCCGGCAGATAAATCCTAAGCGCCGACCCGATTTTGTGGCAGAATTTGAGTATGTTCATCCGGGAAATCACTGTGGCGGAACTGGAAGGTCCGAAGGTCGGGGCAGAGTCAGCCGCGCAAGTTTTCCACATGGACGAGCAGACGTTCCGCATTTTTTACGAGAGCACGGCGCGCCCCCTGTGGTCCTATCTTTCCCGGATACTGGGCAACCCGTCGCTTGCCGACGATCTTGTCCAAGAAAGCTACTATCGCTTCCTGCGGGCCACGCTAAAATCGGATGATGCGGCCTATCAGAAAGCCTACCTATTCCGGATTGCCACCAATCTGGCGAATGACCACTGGCGACGCTTGCCGCGCCATGAGCAGGGTGAGGTTGCCGATCCCGACGAGGTGCCCGCGGACGATCGAACGGCAGAGCATGTGCAGCAGCGGTCGGACCTGGGGCGCATGATGGGCCGCCTAAAACCGCGGGAGCGCGAACTCCTCTGGCTGGCCTACGCGGAGGGCGCGAGCCACAAGGAGATTGCCGACGTTTTGGGGCTTCGAGCGGCGAGCGTCCGCCTGCTGCTTTTTCGGGCGCGACAAAAAATGCTGAGATTTCTCCCTCGGCCTCGGTTGGCAGGGAAAACATAGGCCAACGCAGGCAATCGATCATGCACGAAAGATGGGTGAGAACATGAAGCTTCCACAGTGCGATCGGGAACAAGAGGTGCTCGACGCGGTACGCTCCGGGCGCTGGGCGAACGTCTGGGGCGACGAGATCCGGCAGCATGCGGCCGCGTGTGCAGTGTGCGCCGAGGTGGCGTTGGTCGCCCAGGAGTTTCAGCGCGAAGAAGAGTTGGCAAAGAACGAACTCTTGCAACCCGGCGCGGGTCTGCCTTCGGCAGGGCTAGTGTGGTGGAAGGCCCAGCTTGCGGCGCGCCGCGCGGCCGAGCAACGCGCCGCCGAGCCTATGGTCTTGGTCGAGCGCGCCGCCTATGCGCTGGGCGCACTCGCGACGCTCGCGTTGGGCGTGTGGCAGTGGCCTCGTATCGCGGGCTGGCTACATCGCGCCAAAACTCCGACCCTAACGCGCCTCCCCGTTATGCCCGATTATTCTGCCAGCGGCGACTGGCTCCACCGGCTCGCCCAGGCCTGGACCACCCAAACCCCGGCCTTTCTGCTGGCCGCCTGCGCCGCCGCCTTCCTCACCTTGATGGTCCTCACCGCCTATGTGGCGTGGCGGGAGGATTGATCCACGGCACTACCCTTGTTCGACCCCAGTTTACGGCGGACGTGAACTTCCGCGCGTGAGTAAGGCAAATCTGACTTGATGTCGAGCAACTTTTTCTCTTCCCGGACCGGATGCCCCGAAACCGTGCTGATCGGCACTCGATTGATAAATAAAGGTTTAAGTTAACATTTTGAGTTATCGATTTCTGGCAACGCGCGTGCATTAACACAGATTTGCGGACGATGTGGGGCAGGTACGGCCGACAAGAATGGAGTTGGGTTTTGCTGCAGGTTGGGCCCACGCGAGCCTGTCCCATAGAAGAAGCCGCGGTTTGTATCAAATCAAGCTCTACCACGCGCGCCAGCGCAGCTCTGAAGCTGCGTTGGTTTCCCATACCGCTGCGGCTGCCCGGAATTTCCAGGCAGCCGCAGCCCGCCTTCTGGAATCCTCTTAGCTTACAAATCTAATCGTAACTCCTTTTGGATTCCAGCGGACATCTTGACTGTCCCCGGGGGGAGGAGTCCGGGGTAGTGATACAGTTTGACGATGAATCGGCGAGTTTATCCGTCAGCCGACGTACCAATTGGTGGCGTAAAGCCCCTCTACATCGTAACCCATCCAATGTCGCCATGAAGGGAGGACGGAAGGCTATCCAGGAAACCCCATATCAGGCAGAACATCGTGCCTAGACAAAACATGAACCTGCTCTGTCCGGTCAATCTCGCCATTGGAGGCAATTATAGCAGCAGCACACCGCTTGCCACTCTTTTTTCAAACTGAGACACTACCGGGTCCATCAGTCAGTTGACGAGCTTTTTGCCCCTGTGCTATAAACTTAAAGACTGATTCAGCCGATGTCATATGTGTATGCATACTCCTCGGTAGCTCAATGGTAGAGCATTCGGCTGTTAACCGAAGGGTTCCAGGTTCGAGTCCTGGCCGAGGAGCCAAACCCTTCAATGAGTTTGTGTGACGGTCACTTCCCCGCCTGAGATTTGGCTACTACTTTTGTGCACAACCCCACGAAATCGGTTCGACTGAAGGGTTTAACAACTTTAGGCTGGGCTGCCTGCCCGATATGCCCATAACACCTTGACATTCTCGATGTGGCGTCTGAACCGAGGGGCTAGGGAAGTTGGTTACGTGCTCTCATCGTTCGGGCGTAGAAGATCGAACCATCTGTAGTGAAGTGATTGCTGTCAAAAAGCAGAGGAACGCCGCGGGCAGCATATACCGGGCAGGCTGAGCTCGTCTGGAGCGGGGTCCCAGCTTCCATCTGCGCGTTCGTGGCGCACAGGTTCTCATAGCCTGATACATAACGGACCTTCCACTGGTCGCGTGCCAATTCTGCAAGCTTCTTGTCTGTTTGCCTGCGATTCAGACAGTGGGGGAGGGCGCGAGGCTGGCGGGAGGCAGGAGCGGCGAGACGAGGGGAATTGGGCGCAGGAATGGGGGCGTGTTGAGACGGGTGGCGGCTGTGTCGTAGGGT
>Ga0187856_1000304_pt1 | contig 46131 bp, 44 predicted proteins | sample June2016WEW_8_40_FD_132443 | JGI IMG/M metagenome (GOLD analysis project Ga0187856, IMG submission 132443) | Peatland microbial communities from SPRUCE experiment site at the Marcell Experimental Forest, Minnesota, USA - June2016WEW_8_40 | ecosystem: Environmental > Terrestrial > Soil > Wetlands... | reverse complement strand
TTATCCTGTAAATAATTGGGGTGTCGTCAAGCGGTAAGACACGGGTCTTTGGAGCCCGCATTCGGAGGTTCGAATCCTCCCACCCCAGTGTTTTTTTAAAATTGCGCAGGTTTTTTTAGGAGGATGGGCAAGTGGACAAATTGAAGATATTCACCGGCACGGCGCATAGAGAGCTGACGGAAAGGATATGCGCGTACCATGGGGTCCGGATGGGAAAGGCGAGTGTGAGCAAGTTCAGCGACGGGGAGATCCAGGTGGAGATCGAGGAGTCGGTGAGGGGCATGGACGTGTTTTTGATTCAGCCCACGTGTCCCCCGGTAAACGAGAACCTCGTGGAGCTGCTCGTCCTGCTCGATGCCTTGAAGCGGGCCTCCGTAGCGCGGGTCAATGTGGTTATGCCCTATTACGGCTACGGAAGGCAGGACAGGAAGGTGGCGCCCAGGGCGCCGATTACGGCAAGGCTCGTGGCCGACCTTATCGAAACGGCCGGCGCGACGAGGGTGCTTGCCATGGACCTGCATGTGGGACAGATCCAGGGTTTTTTCAACATACCGGTGGACCATCTCTACGCGCTGCCCGTTCAGCTCGACTATTTCACACATATTCTTCATGAAGAGGTAGTGGTGGTTTCCCCTGACGCGGGGGGCGTGGAGAGGGCGAGGGAGCTTGCGAAGAGGTTGAAGGAGACGTCCATCGCCATTATTGACAAACGGAGAGAGAAGGCCAATGTTTCTAAGGTGATGCACATAGTAGGGGACGTGAGGGGAAAGGTCGCCATCCTCCTCGACGATATGATCGATACGGGGGGAACCATTGTCCAGTCCGCGGAGGCCCTCGTAAGGGACGGGGCAAGCCGGGTCTATGCCTGCTGCACCCACGCGGTGCTTTCGGGAAACGCGGTCGAGAAGCTGAATAAGTCGCCCATACACGAGCTCGTGATCACGAATACCATCCCCTTAAGCTCGAAGGCGAAAGCACTGGAAAGGGTGGCGGTGCTCGATGTCTCCCCTATCCTGGGCGAGGCGATCAGAAGGATACATAACGAGGAGTCGGTGAGTTCGTTGTTTGTGTAATATGCCTCTTCCTTTCTTTGAGGGGGTGGCTCCACGAGCTTAGCTCGTGGAGGGGGCGACGCTAGCCCCGGTAATAGCAGGATACATAACGAGGAGTCGGTGAGTTCGTTGTTTGTGTAATATGCCTCTTCCTTTCTTTGAGGGGGTGGCTCCACGAGCTTAGCTCGCGGAGGGGGCGACGCTAGCCCCGATAATTGTGTAACTACAGGAGGTCAGGTCATGGAAGAAGCACGCATACAAGCGGAGACAAGGGAGGGAAGGGGGAAAGGTCCTGCGCGCAAGCTCAGGATGCAGGGCGCCATCCCGGCGGTCCTCTACGGGAGGGACGTGGAACCCCTTGCCCTTTCCATTTCATCGAAGGATTGGAGGCTCCTTGAGGCGCATCTGAGGAGCAACGCGGTTATCAGGATGGAGCTGCGCAGCGCAGGAAACGTAGAGGAAAGGCCGGTGATGGTGAAGCACGTACAGAAGAGGCCCGTGGGCTACGCGGTGCTTCATGTAGATTTTCTGCAGGTGTCGATGGAAAGGGTGGTCCAGGTCGAGGTCCCCATTCATTTGACGGGTCAGTCGATAGGCGTCCTCAAGGGCGGCGTCGTGGAGCAGCACCTGCGGACGGTCATGATCGAGAGCCTGCCCGGCCAGATTCCCGAAAAACTCGACGTGGACATCTCGAATCTGGACATCGGTGATTCCATCCACATCAATGAGATTTCCCTCCCCGGCATCAAGCTCCTCGACCATCCCGATGTGGCCGTTGTAGGCGTTACTCCGCCTGAGGCAGAGGAAGTGGTGGAGGCTGTCGCTGCGCCGGCTGTGGAAGAGGCGAAGAAGGAGGAATAATATTTTTTGTTCCTCATCTGCGGTCTTGGCAATAAGGGTGCGGCATACCGGTATACCAGGCACAACGTAGGGTATTTCGTCCTTGACAGGTTTTCGGAGAAGATAGGTGTTCCGCTCTCGAAGAAGGTCGCCGGGTGCCTCGTGGGTGAGGCGGACGGCGTCCTTCTCGCCGTAGCCGACACCTTCATGAACCTCTCAGGCGGCCCGGTCTCCGCGTTGATGCGAAAGAGGCATATCCTGCCGGAGCAGCTTCTTGTCGTCCACGACGACCTCGATATGCAGTTCGCAAGGATGAAAATGAGGTGGGACGGGGGCGACGGCGGCCATAAGGGCGTGCGCTCCCTGATGGAAGCGCTTCACACGCCGCTTTTTTACCGGATAAAAATAGGGATCGGCAGGGACCCCACGATGCCGCCCGAGGACTACGTGCTCTCCCGTTTCAGGCCGGACGAGGTGGTTGCGCTTTTGCCGGTGTGCGAGAAAGCCGGTGATGCCATCAGCGTCTTTATGGCGGAAGGGGGGGAGAGGGCGATGAGCCTCTGCAACCGCTCCTGAAATTCTTTTCCGCAAGTGAATGTGCGGATACGCTCCGGCAACGTCGACCAAATTGTTTCTTGAGGGAACCAGCACGGCAACGTTTCAAGAGCGTCCCGCAGCTCCCCCAAACTTGTCGCGATTGTTCGGCGGGCTGTCGGTCAGTGGGGCTCATATTCACTATTTGTGTGACATAAAGGGACAATTGAGGACATATGTATTGGACACCATTGCCTCTAACGTTGTACAATGACGTATTACAGAAAAAAACACACACATTTATCCGGTGGAAAGGTTATTCGAGGGGGTACGGCACGGATTTTACGGATTTATCTTCAAAGACGCTGTTGACACCGAGTGAGGTCGCATTCTTCCTGAGCGTCTCTTTGAAGACGATATACCGCTGGTATCGCTCGGGAGTCATCGATGGTACCAAGGTGAACAGATCATTACGGATTTATCGGGAGTCCGTTCTTAAGATGATCGACGAGAGAAGGCTTAAGACTCCAGACTAATAACGTCTATAAGCCACTCCGTCGTGATTCCTGGACATTTCAAAAGGCATAGTTGTACCTGTCCCGCTGGAGTTTTGCGCCGATTTAGCCGGTCAGCAGGATTATTCCGGCATGTTTATGAGTGCGGGACGAAGAGCCATGCGATTGGATATAACCATGAATACGAAACGCCCCGGCATTGTGACGAAGGGCGGTAGCCTATACACGATGCCATCGGCAGTACACACTTATACGGGGAGTGAGGCATGATGCGCGTTTGTTCGATACTTCTTCTTATACTTTTGCTTGCGTCCTGCGGCGCAATGGTACACAACCCGGTCCCGCTGACGGACCCTCGGGTCCAGGCGAATAGCTATCCACAGAAAGGGTATCGCATCCAGGCGGGCGACGATCTCCAGATCAGGTTCTTCTATAACCCTGAGCTGAATGACCAGGTCATCGTGCGCCCGGACGGCTTCATCTCGCTCCAGCTTATCGAGGAGCTGATGGTCCTCGGTATGACTCCCGGCGAGCTTACCGCAACATTAAAGCAGCGCTACGACCCGATGATACAGCGGAGCGCCATCACGGTCACCATGCGTGCATTTGCCGCGGAGAGGATCTACGTGGATGGCGAGGTGAATAAGCCGGGCTTATTTCCCCTGACGGGCAGGGTGACCGTGATGCAGGCCATCGCCCTCGCGGGGGGCTACAAAGACAGTGCGCGCCTCCATGAGATCATCCTCATCCGGCGCGGTCCTTCGAACGAGCCCCTGGCCATTCCAATCGATCTGTGGGCGATCATCAACGGCGAGAACATGGGCCAGGACATCCTCCTTCTCCCCTTCGACATCGTCTTTCTGCCGAAATCACCCATCGCCAATATCAACAAGTGGGTTACGATGTATATCAAGAATAACCTGCCCATTTCCCCCACCTTTGGGGCTTACTACACCGTAACCCCATAGGAGGCTCTCTATGATCGACCAGAGACAGGAGACAGGAGCGCAGGCCGGAACACTCAGGGATTTCCTGGCCGTCCTTTTCAAACACAAGGCAACGATCCTCGTCGTCTTCTTCAGCATTGTCGTCATCGTGACCGTCCTTTCCTTTGTCCTTCCACCGACCTACGAAGCGCAATCGAGCATACTGGTCAAATTCGGCAGGGAGAACCTCTACCGCCCGGAAGCGGGCAACAACGGCCCGATCATTTCCATGAACCAGCCAAGTCCGGAGGAGACCCTCAACTCGGAAATAGAGATCCTCACCAACGAAGACCTGGCGGACAAGGTGATCACCGCTATCGGTGTCGGAAAGCTTTACCCCGGTTTGGTTGAGCCGCCGTCCTGGCTTTCGACTGTGCGTATGTTCTTCGCCCCTAAAGGGGTCACCCCAAAGGATTTAGCGATCATCAAGTTCGGCAAAAAACTTACGGTGGAAGGCGTCAAGAAATCGAACGTGATCGACGTCAGCTTCCAGCACAAGGATCCCCGCCTGGCAGCTCAAGTGGTGAATCTCCTGCTCGACTATTACAAAGAAAAGCACTTGCAGGTATACAGCGATACCAAGTCGTCCTTCCTCGAGCAGCAGCTCGCGGAATACAGTCAGAAGCTCACGACGTCGGAAGATGCCCTTCAGACCTTCAAACAGACCCAGAGTGTCTATTCGCTCGATCAGCAGAGAAACCTCATGCTCGGGCAGCGCATGGAGATGGACACCGCCTACAAGGGAACGCAGACCAATATCCAGGAGCTGCAGGAGAAATTGCGTTCTTTGAAGGCGCAGTCCCGCGCGATCGCGGAAGACGACAATACCTTCACGTTTTCGGAGCAGGGGAAAATCCTCACGGATGCGAAAGCGAAACTGCTCGACCTTCAGCTCAAGGAACACGACCTCCTCATCAAATACAAGGAGGAGAGCCCCCCGGTCAAGGACGTGCGCAAAGATATCCAGATGACAAAGGACTTTCTCGCCGCCCAGGAAAAGGACGTCACCTCGAAAGTGAAGACAGGCAACCTCGTCTACCAGGAGACGGAAAAGGAGCGCATCAAGGCGGAAGCGGAACTTCGCGCCCAGGAGGCAAAGCTCGCCTCCCTCGGCCCGCAGATCGCCAGGGTTGACAGCGAACTCAAAAATTTTGACAGGCAGGAGAAACAGTTCCAGGACCTGAAGCGGGAGACAGCGACCAACGAGCACGACTACCTCACCTACAAAGAAAAATGGGAGGAGGCCCGCATTTCCGACGACATGAACCTCAAAAAAATGGCCAATATCTCCATCATCCAGGCAGCAGTAGCCCCGACGAAGCCGGTCAAGCCTAAGAAGTTCCTCAACATAGCGCTTTCCATCGTGCTCGGCGCTATATCCGCCCTGAGCGCCGCCTTCTTTTCCGAATATCTCAGCCACACCTTCAACACGGCCCGGGACGTGGAGCAGCACCTCGGCCTCCCCGTCCTCACCTCGGTAACGGCGGCACAGGGTAAAGGTTGAGTTGTTGAGTAGTTTGGTTGTTGCGTTGTTCACCACTCAACTGTATTAACCACTCAACTATTATTTGACCCACTCAACCACTCAACTATTATTTAACCCACTCAACAACTCAACCACTCAACTATCTTCCCTAAAAGCCATGTACACCCAATACTACGGTTTCTCTGAAAACCCTTTCAACATAACCCCCGACCCCCGGTTTCTCTACCTCACGCCGGGCCACCGCGAGGCGCTTGCGGCACTCGTGTACGGCATCAGAGAGAGAAAGGGCTTCGTGGCCCTCACCGGCGAGGTAGGCACCGGCAAGACAACGCTTCTCTACCGGCTGCTGGACAACCTGGACGAGAGGGTGCATACGGCCTTCATATTCAACACAACCACCACCTACAGGGAGCTGTTGAGAAATATGATGTCGGAGCTGGGGCTGCCCGTGACGGATGATGACACCTTCCTCCTTATCGACCGGCTCAATCACTATCTGATCGAACGCGCAGTTGCGGGCGAGATCGTGGCCCTCATCATCGATGAAGCGCAGAACCTTTCCGAAGAGGTGTTGGAGAATATCCGCCTCCTCTCGAATCTGGAGACGCGCACGACGAAGCTCCTGCAGATAGTGCTTTGCGGCCAGCCGGAGCTTGAAGCAAAACTCAACGCGACGGGTCTGAGGCAGCTCAGACAGAGGATAGCGATAATGCGTCGCATCGAGCCGCTCGGTGATGCCGAGTGCCGGGAATACCTGGAACACAGGTTGAAGATAGTGGGCAGCAATGCAGGCAGACTGTTTACGCCCGGCGCCATCTCCTTGCTCCGGACGCATTCCCGCGGGATCCCCCGCATCATCAACGTGATGTGCGACAACGCTCTCCTCATCGGCTTCGCCGCCTCACGCAAGAAGATCGATGAGGCCATAATGTTCGAAGTCATCAGGGACATGATAGGCGTCCTCTTTCACGATAAGCCGCCCACCCCGGCCCCGTCGCTCTCTGCACCCGAGCCGGCACTCCCGGCCATTCGCAAGCGCAACGCCATCCTCCGCCTCCTCACGTGGGTGTGGTATTGAGGGGAGTATAGGCTGTTGAGTTGTTGAGTAGTTGCGTGGTTGAGTAGTTGAGTGCCATGAAATCTGATTTCAGGGATTTAGAGGTGTGGAAGAAGGGCGCGGAATTAAGAAAAACCATATTTCAGATGGTAAGAGGCTTCCCTGCCGAAGAAAGGCTCAGGCTGTCGGATCAGCTCATTAGAGCTGCCCGCTCGATCACCGCTAATATTGCGGAGGGATACGGAAGATTCCATTATCAGGACAACGCACGGTTCTGCCGTCAATCCAGAGGTTCGCTCTTTGAATTACTCGATCATCTTGAAGTAGCTCTCGAATGCGGGTATATCGGTTTGAAAGAGCATGCCGCACTGAACCAGCGGAGTGAGGAAGTTCTGGCACTGCTCAATGGATACGTGAAGTATCTTGGTAATAGAAAAGAATCATTGAAGAGGACCGTTGAGTAGTTGAGTAGTGTAAGTCGTAATGACCAAGGCTAGGCCATGAAATCTGATTTCAGGGATTTAAAGGTGTGGAAAAAGGCTCGGAAATGAGAAGGACCATCTTACAAGTGGAACCCACTCAACTACTCAACACCTCCGGTCCAACTCAACTACTCAACTACTCAACTACTCAACTACTCAACCACTCAACCACTCAACCACTCAACCACTCAACTGTCCCACCTAAGGAGAACACATGAGTCGCACATTTGAAGCCTTGGAGAAAGCCGAAAAGGCCAACAACGCGCAGGCTGGCGCCCCAGTCACCCGCATGTTTGACTCACCGCCCGTCATCAAACAAAAGCCGCCCGGTCCGAAAGCCTCTGTCCGCATGACGGATGAATATAACCGCCTGAGACAGGGCATTCTGGCTGCGCTGCCTGACCTGAAGACGAGGGTGCTTCTTTTCGTCGGCTCGACATCGGGCGAAGAAGCCGCACCGGTCCTCGCCGCGTTCGGCCGGGTCCTCGCCCGCTCGGGGGAGCGGGTCCTCCTCGTTGATACGGACCTGAGACGCCCCATGCTCAACCAGTTGTTCGGCGTGAACGGAGGCCCTGGCGTGGCTCAGTTATTCTCGGGGAAGGCCGAGCTTCTTACCGTCATGAACAGGACGGAGACCGAAGGGCTTTCCATAGTGCCGGCGGGGAGCCCTGTTGTCAATCCGTTCTCCCTTTTCGAATCCGCAAGCATCGATGCGCTTATCGAGTCCATGAGGAAAGAGGCGGACTGGGTGCTCCTCACTGCGCCGCCGGTCAATGCCTATAATGACGCCATCTCCCTTGCGAAGAAAGTCGACGGTGTAGTACTTGTTGTCGAGGCTGAGCAAACGAGATGGGAGGTAGCCCAGAGCGCCAAAGAACGGCTCGAAGATGCCAGGGCCAACATCCTCGGCGTCGTCCTCAACAACAGGAAACTCCACATACCGGGATGGATCTATCGCCGCTTGTAAGGAGTTGAGTAGTTGCGTAGTTGAGTCGTTGAGTTGTGAGCGCACAATCAAACACAGCTAACGGCCGTTAAATAACTACTCAACGACTCAACTACGCAACAACGCAACGGTTCCTTGTCAACTACTCAACAACTCAACCACTAACAGTACCTAACCAACAACTCAACAACTCAACAACTCAACAACTCAACTATTACTCGTAACTATTACTCGGGACGCACTATGTACAGAAGAAAATTACTTCTCGACTCGCTGAAACTCTTCGATCTCGTTCTTATGCTGGCGAGCTTCGCCTTTTCGATGCTGGTGGTCTCCTCCGGCCTGCATTTCGGCTCTTTCCGGGAACTCCTCGCCATGCGCATCAAGCTTTCCAATTTCGTCATTTTTCTCGGCTTCATGATTGCCTGGCACATGATCTTCTCACTTTTCCGACTCTACCAATCGAGGCGCCTCTCGTCCGTCCACCAGGAAGCCATGGACGTCACCAAGGCCACCGCTGCCGCCGCGACGGTACTGCTCGTCGGAGCGATTGTCGTTCACATCCGCCTGGTCACGCCTATCTTTGTCATCTTTTTCTGGGCGGTTTCGACGTTCGGCACCATGACGAGCCGGTTTCTCTTAAGGTGGGTGTTGAGGCGGCTCAGGCTGCGGGGCCGGAACCTGAGAAACGTGGTGATAGTCGGCAGCAACGCCCGGGCCCGCGCATATGCAAGAAGTATAGAGTCCAGGCCGGAGCTGGGGTTCAGGGTAAGGGGTTTTGCGGATTTCGCTGAAAGGAGCACGCAAATAGAATCGGACGGCTACGCGTTCGTCGCCAATTTCGACAATTTTCCCGAGTTCCTGCGGCGCAACGTGGTCGATGAGGTGGTAGTCGCACTGCCTATGAAATCATTGTACCAGCAGGCGGCCCAGATCGTCGGACAATGCGAGGAGCAGGGTGTCGTTACACGGTGTCTCTCAGACTTGTTCAATATGAAGAGTGGCAGCGCAAGGGCGGAACAGGTCGAAGGGCAGCCGGTCACCACCATCACGACGGCCGGCATGGACGGTTTTTCGCTCCTCCTCAAACGGCTGATCGACTTTCTCGCCTCATGTGTTCTCCTCACCCTGTTGTCGCCGATTTTTCTGATCGTGGCCTTTATCATCAAGATAACGTCTCCCGGCCCCGTATTCTTCGTGCAGGAGCGTATCGGGATCAACAAGCGCCGGTTCAGGCTGATCAAGTTTAGGACCATGGTGTCCGATGCTGAAAAGAAGATTCATGAGCTGGAGCACCTGAACGAAGTGAAAGGCCCTGCTTTCAAGATCAAGAATGATCCGCGCATCACTGGTATCGGCAGGTTTTTCCGCAAGGTCAGTATCGATGAATTGCCGCAGCTCATCAACGTGCTGAAAGGCGATATGTCTCTCGTCGGCCCTCGCCCGCTGCCTGTCCGCGATTACGATGGCTTTGATGCGGACTGGCACCGCCGCCGCTTCAGCGTCAAGCCCGGTATCACCTGCCTCTGGCAGTGCAACGGCCGGAGCAACGTTTCCTTCGATCGCTGGATGGAGCTAGATATGGAGTACATCGATAACTGGTCACTCTGGCTAGACGTTAAAATCCTTGTCATGACCATCCCGGCAGTCCTCAAAGGTTCCGGCGCTGCCTGAAGTACCGTCCGCTAGTGCTAGGGGGTCCGCCCTGCGGGCTAGGAAGTCCGCTTCGCTCGGAGGAGAGGGCTCATGGAAATTAAGTACACCAATCATCTGAAAAATAGGTTAAAGTTAAGGCAGATAGATTATGATCTCCCGAAAAAAATATATGGCGAGTCAAAAGAAAGGTACTACGACACGGAAACGGGGCACTATGTGGCGGTGCTGGGTGTCGACATGTATGGTAAAACCAGAGATGTCATAATTGTCTATAGGACTGAGAGCGACAATGTGCGGCTATTGACCATCCATCCTTTGAAGGCAGGGCAAAAGGAGGCTAGAGTCCAAACAGGAAGATGGAGGAAAGCGGAATGAACGATTTCAAGGTCCATTACGATATGGAAGAGGATATCCTGTACCTGGCCAAAGAGGGCAATGAGCAGGAAGTGGTTGAGATATCGCCCGGAGTGAATGCTGAATATGACGCCTCCGGCAAACTTATCGGAATAGAGGTCTTTAGAGCATCCTCCCTTTTCAAGGATGTTTTGAAACTGATGGAAAAGAAACTTCACGCCGCCTAACGCGCAGCGCAGTCGCCCTATCGTCAACGGGCGTCTCTCATGATTCTGTTCCTTCGCCTACTCAACTACTCAACAACGCAACTACTCAACCGTCCTCCTAGCGGAGCGATCTTCCTAGCGAAGCGGTATGAACCTACTCAACTACTCAACGTCCTCTATTCCGAGGCCCAGCGCGAAAAGTTTTTGAGAGGAGAATTTCCATGACAGGTGGGACGGCATTCACCCAAAAGAACACGATGCTTGTGACGGAATTCGATAGGTATATTCTTGAACATCCCGAATCGGCGGAACAGATCCCCGACAGTGCCCTTGTTGTAATGCAAATTGAGGGAGACGAAGAATTTAACAAATGGGCGAGGGAAGCTGCGCAGAAAGCGGCGGATGAATCAAACCCTCGCGTCTATGTCACCGTGACGGAGCTGAAACCTGTGCGTTCGCGTATTGAGAAGCTTAAGATTGAATTGGCGGCATGAAGACAACGCAACCACTCAACCACTCAACAACTCAACCGTATTCAGTCAACTACTCAACTACTCAACCACTCAACAACGCAACCACTCAACCGTCTTCCCAGCGGAGCGATCTTCCTAGTGAAACGATCTTCCCTCTTCCATCAGCCTTTAAATCGCCCTACCGCAGCGAAGCTGCTGCGGTTTGACCGGATATGCCTCTCTATCCCATAGCCGGTCAAGGCATACCCATCCGCATTTATCAAGGCCCTTATCCGCCCTTATCTGTGATGAAAAACGCAACTATTCAACCGTCTTCCCAGCGCAGCGATCTTCCTAGTGAAACGATCTTCCCTCTTCCATCAGCCTTTAAATCGCCCTACCGCAGCGAAGCTGCTGCGGTTTGACCGGATATGCCGCTCTATCCCATAGCCGGTCAAGGTATAGTCATCCGCATTTATCACAGCCTTTATCCGCCCTTATCTGTGATGAAAATTGCAATCCTTTATCACAGATGTACACCGATGAATGCCGCGAGAGATGTACACCGATGAAGATCCATAGCCGGTCAAGGCATAATCATCCGCATTTATCACAGCCTTTATCCGCCCTTATCTGTGATGAAAACCGCAACTACTCACCCGTCTTCCCAGCGCAGCGATCTTCCTAGTGAAACGATCTTCCCTCTTCCTAGCGGAGCGGTCCTCACTCTCCCCTCGGCCCTTATCCGCCCTTATCTGTGATGAAAAACGCAACTACTCAACCGTATTCCCAGCGTCAGCGGTCTTCCTAGCGGAGCGGTCTCCCCTCTCCCCTCGGCCTTTATCCGCCCTTATCTGTGATGAAAAAAGCACTTAAGCCTTTTATCACACAAGGCCGAAAAAGATAAGAGGTGGAGATTATGCAGAGGTCTTATTTTGAGCAGCTGTTGAGGCAACTCTAATGCGTAAGGCCACAGATATTATTGTTTTGCGGGAATCGCTAATACTTGGGCTGCTGCTTCTTGGCCTTTCGCTAATTGTGTTATTAGTTTCTGTGAGCTCTCAGAGTTTGTGGATAGACGAAGGGATAACTGTTTGGTTTGCCTCTCAGGGCTCCCTCCATGCACTGCTTAACGTATTGAGATCCACCACTATGGCTGAATCCCTAATGCCTGGATATGTACTGTACACGTGGTTTTGGGTGCACTTTGTTGGTCTTTCAGAGTTTACGCTCCGCCTCTCGAACTTCCCCTTCATAGTGCTGGTGCTCGCCTGCTTGGCATTCGGGCCGATACCGCATAGGAAGAAAGTCATAATGGCCGTACTACTCAGTTCTAGCCCGCTGTTGTGGTTCTATATGAATGAAGTCCGCACTTATATACCGTTGTTTTCGTGCAGCGCATTAAGCGTTTTGGGTATTGGCTTTTACTTTTACGGCGATGACGGATGGCGCCGCTTCGGTCCATATATTACGGCCGTCAGCCTCTTGATCGGTACGTTCCTCAACCTCTCATGCGTGTTTTCGGCGGCTAGCCTAACCTGCACCTTTCTGTTAGTGATGTTAACAGAGAGAAAGACTAAATGGCATGAACTGAGAGCTTATTGGATCAAGCCGCTGCTTATCGTGGCCCCCTTCTTTTTGCTGTTAGGGATTTATTACTCGGTCACTCTGGCAACAAGCGTTGGGGGCCGCCTTGGAGAGAGTCTCACTCGGCCAACCCTTCGGCATATAGCGTTTTCTCTTTATGAGCTGCTTGGTTTCAGTGGCCTTGGGCCGCCCAGGAATACTTTGAGGGCATTTCCGTCGGTGGGCACTTTCGCCGCGTATTGGTATTTGTTAGCCCCATTTGGGGTAATTCTGCTCGTAGTTCTGACGTGTGGCTTCATAGCCGCTGCTCGGCGAAGGCATGGAGACCGTTTCTTATCTCCCTACATCCTACTTACTAGCTTTATTGTTGGCTACGGTGTTTTTTTTCTTTTCGCCTTGTCTACCAAGTTCGTGTTTTATGGGCGCCACATTATCTTTCTATATCCCTATTTCCTATTCGCTCTTGCTTCCCTCTTGGATAGTGCTTTGGGCAGCCGCGTTAACTGGAGGGCAGGTTTGATTTGTCTGCTCGTACTGATGCTGCTGATTTCAGCGTGCCGCCTCCGCTTCCTGCCATCTTACAGGAAAGATGATTATAGGGAAACAGTGAAAATGGCGTTAGACATCGGGCAGAAGGGAGCCACGATATATTGGGCGGCGGACAGATATGCAGGTGCGTTCTACGGTCTTCGTTATGGCAACGACGATCTAGAAAGTCCTCGTAAATGGCCTAATCGCCGAACAGTCAAGTACGCGGCAAACTGGCGTCTCGAACAGATTATCAGTGAAACAAATATTGAAGGAGGCATATTGATCCTGTCAAAGCCGGATTTATACGATAGAGACTGCGACTGGAGACGGTTCGTATCTTTGCGAAATAGTCGTTTGTTGTTTCAATTACCTGCTTTCACTGCCTACGACATAAGGTAGAAGTACTCATAGTATAGGTCACAGCGCGAACACTACAAGTCGCGTTCATGGCAGCCGAAAGGGAGGTGAGCATTGGTTTCCATTATATTGCCAACCTACAATGAAGCAGAAAATATCCAGATAATAATACCCCTGATTTTTAGTGTTTTGGCCAGACATGGGATGGGAGGAGAGGTAGTCGTCGTAGATGACAATTCGCCGGATGGAACAGGCGAGGCGGCAAAAAGAATGGCAGAGATATACCCAGTAAAGCTGTTGGTTCGCAAAGACGAGAGAGGCATCTCTTCTGCTGTTATCAGGGGGATGGAGCTAGCCACAAATGAGATAATCGTCGTCATGGATGCGGACTTAAGCCATCCTGTCGAAAAGATTCCTGATTTAGTCAGGCCGATTGCTGAGGAAAAGGTGGATATGGTTGTTGGCAGTCGTTATGTAGGCGGTGGACATACCCAAGACTGGGGATGGGCCAGGAGAGTGATCAGCAGGTCTGCCGGCTTTCTTGCAAGTGGTTTGACTAACATGACTGATCCTACAACCGGGTTTATGGCTATTAGGAAAACAGCGCTGGACGGTATTCAACTGGATCCTATCGGCTGGAAAATAGTACTCGAGGTAGCCGTGAAAAGTGAATTAGCTTTCTCTGAAGTGCCAATTGCCTTTGAAGGCAGACAGACCGGAGAAAGCAAATTAACTTTTCGCGTTCAGCTAGATTATTTTCGTCATCTCTGGCGGCTTTACTGCCATCGCTTTTCTACATTGAAGCAGTTGTTTAAGTTTTGCGTTGTAGGGGCTTCGGGTCTATTCATCGACACCGCCGTCCTTGTATTCCTAGTTGAATTGTTATCTTTTGACCCCAGAATGGCGGCCCCATTTGCTTTTTTAGGAGCGGCGACCTGGAATTATCATTGGGACAGGATATACGCCTTTAACATCAGAGCCGGAATCACAACCTCTAGGAATTACTTATATTTTTTGCTTATCAGCTCTCTGGGGCTGTGTGTTCGTATTGGCGTTATGCATGCTCTAATTACAGCAATCACATTCAGACCTCGATTTTTTTACATATTGGCAAGTATTCTTGGCATTGCTATTGCTACCCTCTGCAACTTTACGTTGGCGAAGTATTTTGTTTTTCGTTTTAAAGATGACCCGAAGAACCATAGACAATAGTGCTTGGAAAGGGAATGGTGTCAAATCTTTACGGCCTGTTGCCCGGATGGGCTTTGTAACCGGGAATCATAGATCCCGCAACATTACAGGAAGGCCAGCAGATCCGTAAGACCGGCAGCCGGCGCTTGTCCCGTGTAAGAAGAAAGATAGACGTTGATGCAGGGCCCACACTGCCCTTCCGAAAGTCGTGAAAGGGGCTGTTCTCCCCCCCCCTTAGTCGGGTTTGTTGCATGCCGGATCAATGTCTCAATGTTCAGAATAGCCGACACGAGCTACTCTTGAATAGCCCCTTTCCATAGCCATCGCCAACGCCTCACAACTCAACCACGCAATCTCGCACCAGGATTATGTTGGAAAAGCACGGCATGCTCGGGAAGTTGACAAGCCTCGCCAACCTGCGCCTCATAGACCCTGTGCGCTATTTGGAGTTTGTCAGGCTTATGAAGGAATCAAGGTTTGTGCTCACAGATTCTGGGGGTATCCAGGAGGAAACCACGGCTCTTGAGGTACCCTCTCTTACAATGCGAGAAAATACGGAGCGACCAGTCAGGGTCGCACTATGTACCAATACCCTATTCCGAAAAGACAAGAGACAGATTGACAGATGCATCACGAAAGTGTTGTGCGCAAACTTCAAGCGCGGCACCGTGCCTGCTCTCTATGATGGCAGGCCGAGTCAAAGGATAGCCGGCGTAATCGTGGATCAGACAGTGGGTCGTCCAACCGCAAACACAACAAATGCTGTGCCTTGCACAAACACCCAGTAACCAGACCAAAACCCAGCGCGACCTAGGTAGGTCAGCAATCAGGTGCTTTACTTGTCAAGGTCTCAATTAAGACCGCCTCCCCATGACCTGCTTGCTTAATCCACCAACGGAGGCACCAACGCGCGCTGGGTCCGGCTGTTCAAGTTCCTGAAGACGCCCGACGCCACACGAAACATGGGCGAGCAAACCATGGAGACTTTATGAGTTGGCTTAGCGCCATGGACTTGGCCAAAAGGTTCATGCGTGTATATGAATCTTTTCCACCTTCTCCACACGAAGAAACTCGTGATTGCATGGAATTAATTGATCATCCTGTCAATATAGGCTCACGCGAATTGTTTCTATTGAAGCTTGCGCAATGGTGTTACGATGACGAAAGACATTTTCCTTGGGATCTCTATTTTGGAACGGACCTAATTCCCTTCCTCACAAGAAAGAATGTACTTGAAGTTGGCTGCTCCGCCGGCGGGCGAAGTAAGGCATGGATAGAAAGGTATAAACTTTTATCCTATACCGGTGTGGATATAAAACAGACAATTCTTCAAGCGGCTAAGAGATTCGTAGCACCTGTCGAAATTGTGACTAACTTTTGTGCAGCTAAGGCCGAAGACTTGCCGTTTAGTGATGAGACATTCGATGCGATTTTATCTTTTCAAGTATTTGAGCATGTTCAAAATGTACGACACGCGCTTAGCGAGTGTTATAGGGTGTTGAAAAGACAAGGTAGACTGTTCATCGTGCTGCCTGGACATTTCCATCCACTTGCCCATCATTTGTTGGCCGTCACACGAACTCCTTGTATTCATTACTTGTTCTCGGGAAAAACATTGGTAAAAGCCTATGACGAGATTATTAGAGAACGGGGAAATAATGCGCTTTGGTACAGAAGGAAATCACATGATTTAGAGTCGTGGGAAAGGGGTCATCAGATTAACGGAACAACACATTTTCAATTTCGGAAGTATATTGGAAATAATTGGCGAACCATACGGCATAGTAGACAACCAATTGGCAGCATTGGTCGAAATTCTTCAAAAAGAAAAATCTATAAAATAATATCTTATTTATTTCTTCCGTTAGTGTTAATCCCTTTTGCCCGCGAGATATTCTTGCATCGCATCACCTATATCTTAGAGAAAAAGACCGCTGATGGCTGACCATTCACACACTAACGACGTAGTTATGCTCACCTGTGCGTCGGCCATTGATGAAGCTTCGAGTCGAACGTGACGGGTGTTATGCTCGCAACTGTCCTGACGGCAGGCAAATTCTAGTAATTACTCTGAGAAGTGTATGATGTCTCGACACGATTTTATGGGCTGCCCTATAGATGATTATTCATTTGATCAAGCTGTGAGAGAAATATTAGAGCGAATAGTGGGCAGAGGCGCACCGTCTGTGATTCACTTTCTGAACGTAGCAAAGATTGTGAAGGCGCGGAAGGACGTGGCGCTTCGCCATGTGCTTTGGGCCGGCGACTTCGTACTTCCGGACGGTAAGCCATTGCTATGGTTCGCCCGTGCTTTTGGGATCCATTTGCCCACAAGAGTGAACGGCACCGATCTGATGGAAAGGCTTCTGGCGGAGAGTGCCCAAAAAGGCTTACATATATATCTCTTGGGCGCAACCCCAGAAATTCTTGAGGCATGCGTATTAAAGATTAGAAGTATATACCCAGGGTCCAGGATATGTGGTTATCGAGACGGATATTTTGGATCGGATGAGATAGAAAATGTTATCAGCGAAATTAATTCAACTCGACCCCACATCCTTTTTATAGGAATGCCAACTCCGAGAAAGGAGTTCTTCGCGCAAGACTATCGGTCTCAGTTAAACGTGCCTGTTATTCAAGGCGTAGGTGGAAGCTTTGATGTCCTCGCGGGAGCTGTGCCGAGGGCGCCAACATGGATGCAATATTGTGGTCTGGAGTGGCTATTTAGAGTGCTACAAGAGCCGCATCGCCTCTTCTGGCGATATTTCTCCACCAACACGGTTTTTATAACGATCTTCTTCGGGTTTTTACTGAGGCATCTCCTCAAGGAAAGAGAACAAAGATAGACCGCAGTGGCGACTGTTAGCAGGAAACGCGCTGACAAGAGCGACCTATGAGCCTAAGGAGCTTGGGCAAGACCACCATTCTTTATGCGTTTTCCAGCTTGTGTCTTAGAGCGGCAGCGTTTCTGTTAACGCCATTTTTTACTCGCTACCTGTCTCTTTCCCAGTTCGGATTGCTATCTACGTTATTCTTGACCGTGCAAGCGCTGTCCGTGGCGATGAGTTTAGGAATGCGCAGCGGCCTTCTTCGCTTTACCAAGACCTATGAGCGCGACCGGAAGATAGGGACCTTAGTTGGCACTTCTACATTGATTACCTTGGCGGGTGGAATAGTAGTCACATTAGGATGTGTTGTCGGCTTAGAGCCATTTTTTCGATCCGTTATGCATGGGGATAACGTTGCCGGTCTTCTGCTTGTGACTTGTATGGTTGCACTTTCCCAAACGCTGTGTTTCCACCTATCTTCATACTATAGGGCGGGCAACAAAGCATTGAGGTACTTTCTCGTAAGCGCCGGTACGGCAATCGCTATGATGCTCGCGAACATAGCATGTGTGGTGGTTCTCGACCTTGGCATAATGGGTATTTTGGTGTCTCAGGCGATCACTTACTTTGCGTCCTGCATAGTAATTGGCTTTGATATTTTGCCCGGAACGGGATTCTGGTTTGCAGCATCAACCCTCAAGGAGCTTTTGAGATTTGGCCTGCCATCAGCTCTTGCGAATTCAGGCCAGTTCATCATGGGAGGAGCGACTATATACTTCGTCAGCTATTTTGGAGGGCTGGAGTCCACCGCGGTATATGCTCTCGGATATAAGTTGGCACAAATAACTGAGTTCGGTCTGATTGTACCTTTCCAACTCGCTAACGAAGCATTTATTTTCTCAAACCTAGCGACACCTGGGATAACATCTAAGATATCCCGCTCATTAACATATTTTTTATTGATTTATACTTTTGTCGCAGTGAGCATTCTTCTATTCGTCAAAGTCTGCTTTCCCGTAATAGCTCCCCCTCAATATCACGAAGCATACCTCGTAGTGATTTTAATGTTACCTGCTCTCATGTTCAAAGCCTCCGCCTATTTTGGTGAGACGCTTCTGGGTGCGGTTCATAAGAACTACATTTCAGGAATACTTTTCACCGCGTTGTCTCTGCTAAGCTTGGCGATGAACTACTTTCTGGTGCCAACCATGGGCTGGCTTGGTGCAGTTGTTACGTCAAATTCTTGTTACGCGGTGATGGGGTTAACAGCACTGCTGGTTGGCGCTAGGCTCATGGGAATACGGCTCGAAATAAAGCGTCTGCTAGGGGTCTTTGGGGCATTTGTCTCATTTTTGGTACTATTCTTTTTGCTCAGGAACATGGCTGGGATTTTTACTGTTTGTGTGTCCGCATGCGCGTCTGCGCTTGGCATTTTGCTTATTTTCCAGTCAAGCTTCGTTGCCCATCACGAAAGGACATTGATTAGGGAACAGTTGCGGAGAGTGAAACTCTGCGCGCCTCACCCTTAGCATTGTCGCTATTCACGGCCAATGAATGATTTACTGACTATAACTCTAAGTGTCCTTATCGGCCTGCTATCTGTCGCCGCATTAGCCGTATTGTGTTCCCGCCGTTATGAAATTGCGATATTTCTGGCTGCTGTCTCTCCGGCCGTTTCCCATGTCTTCATTAACCTGGAGTCAGGTGATGCCCGGGCAGGTGAAACAAAGGGTGCGTACATACGAGTTGGCATATTACTGTTGATTGGATTTGTCGGGTTCATCAAATACATAAAGCACCGTTCGCGCCTTCGTGAGCGGTTACCCTTTGAATTTGGCCTGCTATTCGTTTTCTGTCTACTGGCTATGAGTTCAACACTCTTTTCTGTTGATCCCTTTTCCACTTTTGTCCATTCGGGAGCGCTGGTAGCAGTATCGGGATTTCTACTTGGGCTCTACGCATGGCTTGATGATCGCCACAAGTTTGACCGGGCTCTTGACGCCCTCTTCATCGCCGTGTGCGTGCTAACGATGGTGAACTTACTTGCTTTGATAAGCGGGGCTAAGACAGCATGGCTGATGACTGACGCTTCTCGGTTTCGTGGCTTATGGGCCCACCCATCAACATTAGGCAGTTTCTGCATGGTGGCATACCCAGTTTTATTATGGAAATATTCACAGAATCAGGTGATTCGAAAATACCTTGTTTGCTGTATGGTGGGAAGCCTGGCGCTTTTACAGATTTTGACGAGCTCTAGGGGTCCTTTGTTGGCAGCTATAGTTGGGATGTCTGTCTGGTTTTTGGCGGTAAGAGAGAAAGTCAGGTTGATGTTATTTCTTGGGGTCATATTCGTGGCTGGCACGATCCTATTAGGCACCACTTCGCTGCAGAAGCGCTTCGAAAGAGAGACTCAGCGGGGCAAATCTATAACCACTTTGACCGGCAGAACAGAGCTGTGGGAAGAGACCGTGAATCTCATTAAGAAACGCCCATTTCTTGGCTACGGTTATGACGTGGGAGGAGACATTCTTGAGGCGAGTGGTAACACGTCAGTGTCCTGGGTTGTGCAGGGGGGCTTATCTTTTCATAACGGATATATAGGTGCGGCTGTTGGGCTTGGGCTTTTCGGCCTATCCATGTGGGTGGTAATTTCGGTTGTTCCGTTTGTTCGGAGTCTGTTTTTTCGTCCGTCGGTGCACAAAGCGTTTGCGATGTCAATAATGTTAATGTGTTTTCTAGTTAACTTCGTCGAACCTACGATTGCTATAAGCGGGCCGGCTGGGATGCTTTTCTGGGTGGCTTGGGTGATGGCTGCGCGAGAGGCCTCTGGATTTGCTGCGTCTCCAGGACTTCGCATTGCGGCATAGTGGGTCGCGGCGATCACCGTCGCGGCAGAGCGCCACAACAAAATAGCATGGCAACCGATTATTTGGAATGACTTTCGACCCATTGGTGAGAAAAGCAAAGAAATTGCAAAGGCCTTCAAACTGTGATTAGATGCATGGCATTGAGGGTAGGCAAGAAACCGCATCGTGTTATCCTAGAGGCCACGAACGCTTGCAACGCGTGCTGTGCAACCTGTCCGCGACGAACAGGTTGGGTGATATCCCGCTGTGCAAGGATCGCCTGATAGAGAGCGCCATGGCTGGTTCCATCATTTATTTGGTTGAATATACTTCATGAATGACGTGGTTCGAATCGCTGCTGTGGGCGATGTCATGCTCGGGGATGCCTTCTATCACATGGGAAGGGGAGTGCGCAACATCCTATGTGAGAGAGGAAACGATTTTACTTTTGCCGAGGTTCGGCAGCTACTTCGCTGGCATGATGTTGTGGTGGGCAACTTGGAATGCGTACTTTCTGACGCTGACCTAAGGCCTAACCGGCTGACTTCTATGCAGTACAGAGGACGGCAAGATTTTATCGGTTGCCTATTGGATGGCAATTTTTCGGCGATGAGTATTTCGAACAACCATATCCTAGAGCACGGTCCAAGCGCATTGCTTGAAACCATAAATCTTTTGGAGTCGGCCGGTATTCTAGCAGTAGGGCTTCCGGAAGTCCGCCAGCGACTTAATCCGGAAAGATGTCTCGTAGAGGTTGGGGGGATGTCCATTGCATTTCTTGGGTACTGCCTTTACCGAGATCGACATACAGAGGCTATTGTCGCGCGGTTACCCGACATTCTGGAGGACGTCCGAGTTTTTGCTCGATTGGCCGACAGAGTAATAGTTTCGCTTCACTGGGGTATCGAGTACATGCCAATACCTGCTCCGAGTCAAATTGATATCGCTCACGGGATCATCGACGCGGGATCTAGCGTTGTTTTGGGTCACCATCCTCATGTCTTACAGGGCATAGAAGAATACAACGGTGCAGTCATTGCGTACAGCCTCGGCAATTTTGTTTTTAGTACCTGGCTACCCGAAACAAGGTCAAGTGTGATTTTAAGCATCTCCCTGGACAAGGAGGGCCCTGTGAAATTTGATATCGTCCCTGTTATAATAAACGGTGAATGGCAGCCTGTACCCGTGTCAGGAGACGAAGCTCAAAAGATAATGGATCAGATTGCAGCAAGAACCCGTGCCCTTACGAGCGATAATCTTCTGTTATGCCAGGACAATAGGCGATACAGTCAGATGGCCGCAGACGTTCTGAAGACGCACCGTAGGCAACTTCGAAGATATATTCTGTCGAGCCTTTGGAGGCAACCATCCTGGGTGGCCATACAACTCATGACAAGGCCAATCCTCCATTATCTTAAGGGATAGAATGGCGCCATTACAATTGAAGGATCATCCCATAGTATGTTTTTCGGCCGGAGATTGGTGGGCGCTTAATCCAAGCGCCTTCGACCGAAAGATGACTGAATTCTCCAAGCAAACTAGAGTTCTATATATCAACACGGTCAGTATGGGAATGCCCCGCATCTTGTCCCGATCGTTCTTGCTAAGACTACGAAGAAAACTTAAAAGTCTCGCCCGGCTATATAGACATCCACTCCCAGGACTCCATGTTTTTACACCAATCATTTTGCCATTTTCCAAGAGTACCGTGTTTCAGTTATTTACCACTACATTCTTACTGCTTCAGGTCCGACTTCTCTTCTTCTTGCTTCACATAAAGGAGCCCATTTTGTGGGTTGGTAATCTGGGCGCAGTACAAACGCTGCAGAAATTGAAGGGCAAGTTGGTAGTGTACGATTGCACCGACAAGTTTGACAAATCAAGGTACATTAAGGCAAAAGAGCTCATGAAGTCCCTCGATGAAGTGATGATCGAGCAAGCAGACCTCATCATCTGTGTCTCGAAACCTCTGTTTCGTTACTACCAAAGCAGAGCAAGTCACAAAGTTCATTACTTGCCACATGGGGTCGACTTCAAGCACTTCGCATCCCTTGCATATAAACCCCAGCAGCCTCCTCTCGAGCTGCGCAACATTCCTCACCCGATCATTGGTTACTATGGGACATTAACTGAGGCAAATGACGTGGGTCTCTTGCAGTATTGTGTGAAACACAAACCTGAGTGGTCATTTGTTCTTGTGGGGAACATTACCGAAGGTGATTATCGCGCAGTATTGTCTTTCCCGAATGTTCATGCTTTAGGATACAAGCCGTATGAAGAATTACCAGCCTATGCTGCGTGTTTTGACGTTTGCATTTTGTTTTGGAAGGTTTATGAGTGGATACACTTCTGTAGCCCTTTAAAAACAAAAGAATATTTAGCTTTGGGTAAACCTGTTGTATCGGTGAGAATACCCGAGATAGAAGAAGAGTTCTCGGATGTGATTAGCGTGGCATCTAACCAAGAGGAGTTTCTCGCCGCCTTAGGGGACGAGCTAAGAACCGATAGCCCTGAAAAAAAACGGATCAGGCAGGCTAAGGTGCACAACTTTACGTGGGTCGAGTATGTGGCAAAGGTATCTGATCTGCTAATGGAGGTCGGAGAGAATGAAACAAAGTAGCTTAAGTCGCGCTATCATGGGATTATCTCTCCGCCTGGTCGACCTTGTGAAAAAAACAGATCAGTTGTCGCTTTATCGTCTGCTTAAGAGAACCCAGTGGCTTCCAACTACCGAACTGGAAGCCATGCAGACTGAAAGATTGAGACAGATTCTTGTGCATGCCTATGAACAGGTACCCTGGTATACGAACCTATTTAAAGAAATTAAGTTCAATCCCTATGATTTGAGAAAGCCGGACGAGATCTCTGTAATACCTGTTCTAACCAAGCGGCTTGCGAGAGAGAACTCTAAATTGTTGAGGGCCGCAAACAGGCAAGACTATGCCCCTCGCCCGGGCAAAACCAGCGGTTCAACGGGTGAACCACTCGTTTTTGACCGAGACCGCACGTCACATAGCGTTGTCTGGGCTAGCAACTGGCGCGCATTCTCTGTGGTTGGTTACGTACCGGGGGAGCCCGTTGTTTCACTCTGGGGCGGTATGTTAATGCCCAACGTTACGCCGCGGGCCCACGAACTTTATTTCAGATTAATGGGTGTGACTCAACTGCCAGCCTACCACTTATCCGATGAAAGCATGGGTAAATATGTCACGGCCATAGAAAACACGTGTAAATCGTCTTACATGTACAGCTATGCCTCTGCAGCCTATCTGTTTGCCCGGTACCTCTTAAAATGTGGCCGCAATGACATTACCTTCAAGGCGATCTTTACCACGGCAGAGGTGCTCTCGCCTGCCGAACGTAAAGTGATCGAAGAGGGCCTCAATTCACCCGTTTTTGACACGTATGGCAACAATGAAGCTACTCTTACAGCATTTGAGTGCGAAAAGCGCAATGGTTTACACTATTCTATGGAGTTGGCCCATCTTGAGGTGCTTAACGAAAAAGATGAAAATTGTGGACCGGGAGAAACCGGCAGGCTGATAGCTACCAGCCTAACTAATTACGCAATGCCTTTTATTCGTTACGACACTGGCGACCTGGGGTCGGTTTCAGATGGACCGTGCTCATGCGGGCGAGGATTAAAAAGAATAAATGAAGTGTTCGGGCGAACAAGGGATTTCGTGATGACACCCAGCGGCCGTCAGGTGCATGGGGCTTTTTTTAATCATTTTGCCCCCTTTTATGAGACCCGTTGGGTCGGCCGCTGGTACGTTCGCCAGGAGGCAATCGACCATATCACCGTTACCATATACCCGGTTGGGCCACCCTCACATGCTGATACCGAGAGAATGAGAGGCCTTTTGACTCAGGCTCTCGGGGACGGGATTTTCGTGGACATAGTGATCGATAGCGACCCAAATGTTACGCCAGGTGGAAAACAGAAAGTCATCGAATCTTTTGTAGATATTGGCAATCAAGAAAAGTAAGGATTTTGCAGCCATGATTAAAGTCTGTTTTCGTAATGACGATGTAAACACATTTACCCCAGAGTTGGAGAAAGTGACCGATATTTTTGTGAGCCGGGGGATACCCATAACTCATGGTGTTGAGCCGGCCAATATGACAGCGCAGACTGTGCGGTGGTTGAGGTACCTAAAGCAGAGAAATCCAGACCTCATTGAAATAGTCCAGCACGGGTGGAATCATCAAAAACATGGTCGAGGCGAATTTTGCTCTGCAAGGTCATACGAACAACAGTTGATGGATCTACGGAATGGATTTGAGAAAATGACATCTGAATTCGAGAATGATTTCTTTCCTGCATTGACAATTCCATTCGGAGTATACAGCGCAGATACCATTAAAGCTGCCAATTCAGTCGGTTACAAGGTTTTCTACTCTCACTATAACTACCGGGTTAGTCGAAGAATGTTCTACTTAGTAGGCCACATTTTGGGGAAAGGCCAAGTCTTGGGACGTAGAATTTCGAATCACCTCAGGCGCTACCCTGGAACAGAGATGCTTCAGATTGACACCTCGATTTCATTCATCAGAAAATACTTTGATGACTTTGGGACTGGTTGTCAAATGTTCTCAGTGCGAGAGATAATGGCCATTTTTAGGCGGCTGGAGAGGCTCATCCCAGTTGTGGTTCTGCTGCTACACCATAGGTACTTTATCCAGAAAGATCATTTGCGTTTGGTTCACGACGTATTGGACCAGCTTGAAAGAAGAAGAGACATCCAATACGTGACATGTGAAGAACTGCATCGGGAATATTTCCATTAATGTCTCCCTCGGGGAGAAAACCCCACGCCTATTTTTAGGCGAAGACTTTAGTAGCACGAGAAGGCGCAGACCTGTAAAACAACTTCTGACCTTAAGTACCACCTGGTGTGGACCCTCCATTCCGTCGGTACTTCCGGATCAAAAGAGTCGTCAATAATGTACGCGCCCATCTGCGCGGCACACAACTCCAGTATATACTTGGTACAATATATATATGATGTAGTATATCTACTTTAATGCCATGCCTGCTACTGGCCGCCAATTCTCAAGCTTTGAGGAGCAGCTGGAACCGTTTCTCCATATTCATAGGCCCCGAACGATGGCGGATTATGCACTTGGTTCCCCGCATAATCTGTAGTCAGCCGCACATTCACCCCTGCCCATATGGCGGGAGAGCCGGCTTGGAGCGTGAAATCAGCCGCCAGTGAATAAACCCCAGAGCCGTTGGTGAAGAGGGGATTGGAGTTGACCGAGTGCGTGTCATGGCTCGAATTTGTTTTCCAGCCGGAGAAATTATACCCTGTTCCGTTAAGTGAGAACATTGCCGCTCCATCAGCGGAATAATCGTTGTAATCTGATGTAACGGTGGACCCGGTCTCTTGATAAACGTTAGTATGCGATGCTTCAGCAATAATGTTGTTTTTCGCAATGGCCGTCGAATAAGAAACAAGCCTGATCCCGCTATAGGGACCGTACGAGCTATTATTGTAGATGAGCGCCAAAGTGGCGCCTCCACCCAGACCCACTGTCGCCCTTTGTGTCGTCCCGACGCCTCCCACGCCGCATCCTGACATGACATTGTAATAGACCTCAGTTCCCACATTGCCGCTTGGGCCACCCATGATTTCTACGCAACCACCCTGACAATTCCTAAAATGATTGTTGTAAATGCGCGCAGGGGAGAGGGCTGTCGAGGAGCCCACATCGCTCATGAGACAGACGCCGTCTATCTGGCTTCCGGCCTTCACTGAATCGTGGAGATAATTGTCGTGAACCGAAACGCCCGTGGCGGTGTAAGACCCGACACCGCCATATCCTATTTCTGAGTACGCGCCGGATGTGGCTAAGGGGGTATCGTAGACCTCGTTGCCGCTGATTATGAGGTTGCTCGTGCTTCTGTTCTGGGCATTGTGGTTGATCCCATACTGGTGGATGTTATACACGGTGTTACCGCTGATCGTGACGCTATCGTAATCCACGGTGGCAATGCCGAAAACCGAGTCATGAACGGTATTATTGGTAACCGAGACACCTGATCTGGAGGTAGAGTCTCCGCTGACCCGAATCGATCCATAAATCCCTTGAATGTTTGACACGGTATTGTTGGAAATGGTGATGTTGTTTGTTCTCCACACGTTTATTCCGTAGGTGGTTCCGCCGTTGACATTACAGTTCTCGACGGTAATCCCCGTCTGAGACGCGCCGGATGGTTGATAAAAAGTAACTGTTCCATACGATACGGTGGCCCCGTTTCTCATATCGAGACCGTTCAGGGTGACGTAACTTTGTGACGCTGCGTAAACGGCGTAGTTTCTCGTGAATTGAGCATCGATAACCGGCAATGCCCCGCTACCATACCCTCCGAAAGTGATGGGAGAGCCGGCACTTCCGGAAGAGTGGACGGTCAGTTGCTCCCGCCAGGTGCCTCCCGCTTGGAACAGGATCGAATCTCCTGGTTTGAAGGTCTGAGCGTTGACGTGGGCGATGGTTTGCCAAGGCGTGCTCGTGGATGTACCGTTTGAGCTGTCCCTGCCAGAGTTACTCACGTAGTACGTCGTCGCTCCTGCCCACACAGGCCAGAGGCAGAGAAGGATGAGGAAGAGAAGGAGTTTCTTCATCAATGTCACTATGAATCCAAAACGAAATAAAAATGTGATCTGCTTCATTGTTGCCTCCTGAGAGATGACGAGCATCAAGCTGGGTGCCTTGATCGATATCTTATATCGTCTCGGTAGGTACTTCAAGCCCCTTACGGACCTGCTGCCTGTGTTAAGGTAAATAAGAGACCTGCGACGGTTGAAGCCACAGTCCTTGATGATCTGGCGGCATTAGCCGCTACGGAATAAGCCACGGTGCCGCTTCCTGTGCCGCTGCCGCCTGAGGTGATCGACATCCAGGAGGCCGCACTGCTTGCCGTCCACGCGCATCCGCTCTGCGTCGTCACGCTCACTTTTCCCGTCCCTCCACCGGCAACGAATACGTGATTCGCCGGAGAAATGGAATAGGTGCAGGCGGACGGAACGGTATAACTGAGCTCGTTGGAGTAACCGCTTTGGGAGCCCGCTTTGGTACTCGCGGTAGCTTGAAAATAGTACGTGGCGCCGGTTGAAAGGCCGGACAAGACATAGCTTGTCGTGTTGCCCACGTTTACGTAATACGGGTAGCTCCCGCTTACCGTGCCGTAGTAGAGCTTATACCCCGCTACATTCGAGCTGGTGCTCGCGTCCCAGATTAGTGTGACCTGGGCGGCATGGGCATTGATGCTGGTGGAGAGCAGCACGGGTACCGAAAGGAAGAGGAGGAGAAAGAGGAGAATCGGGCCTTTGAAAGGCCGGGTAAAACCTGGTTCGATGCTTCTTGATCGAGATACGCTCATGATGCCACCTCTGCTAGTTTTATTCCTTTGTGCCCGCAAAGTCGAATACAGAAGGTGCTGCATTCGCCCGGCAACCCCGCTGCCCTATCCCCGATCTCCTTACGAAGGCTGGTACAGCAACTACCATGCCCGCTTGTGTACAACGAAGGAGGGATCGTTGAATTCTCTGTAATTCCGGGAGTAAGCGCGTTTTTTGCAGTAATTCGAGAAGCTCGTGGTAATGGGCCGAATGTGTGCGGTTCCGGGCCCCCGGTCTCGGTCCTACATTCCAAAAGCGTTTCTGAAAGGGTGCGGGTGCTACCGTCCGGGGATGCCAAAAGCGCTCACCAGGATGCGCGCAGTGATCACTTCGTCCTTCAGCCGCTCCAAGACCCTCATGTTCGAGTGGTGTCGGCCCTTCCCGGACGTGCTGCCCTTGCCCAGTTCGTATCAAACTGCACCTCACTTATGAGAACCTAGGTCGGCGAATTAGAGTGTCAAGAGGAAGACTGCCCCCGCCTGAAAACTTTCCTGACATTCAGGACATTCCCGCCATGCAGGACCAGCCGGTCGCTTTCCATCCCAACCTCGCTCTTTTCAGCCATCCATATTATCGGCAATTTGTGGGAAAACGGTAGTAATTGAGCTGTTGAGTAGTCGGGCTGGGTTATCACTCGCCCGGATTTGTACTCTTCCCGCGCCTCTGTGATGCTTTCCAGATATTCGCCGGGCTAATGCTTGAGGCCCTACCGCAGCGAAGCTGCTGCGGTTTGACCGGATATGCCGCTCTATCCCATAGCCGGTCAAGGTATAACCATCCGCATTTATCAAGGCCCTTATCCGCCCTTATCTGTGATGAAAAACTCAACTACTCAACCGTTTCCACTCAACCAATCAACCACGCCTTGACAATTGGTAACCTATTTCTTACAATAAAACACATGCGCGTGGTAATGGATGCTGACTGTCTTATCAAACTTACAAAGGCGAACCTCAAGGAAGTGGTCTGTACCTGGTATCACGTCATTCTGCCGGAAACCGTGAAAAAGGAAGTGGTAGACAATGCGGGAGGACATATGGATGCGATTGCCATTGGGGGTAATATTGCCAAAGGGCTTCTTAAGGTTGACACGCGCTTGAGCCCAACCGGTAAGGGGGAGCAGTCGGTGGTTTCTTTGTATCAGACCTATGTGTTCGATGCGGTATGCAGCGACGATAAAAGGTTCATTAAAAAACTCAGATTGTTGAACATCCCTTATATTACGCCGGCAGTCTTCGTCGCCTTGCTCGTGCATGATGGAAAACTGACAGCATCAGAGGCGGAGAGCAAGCTGAATGCCCTCTCTCCCTTCATCAGCAGCGATGAGTACCTTACAGTGCGGCAAGCGATAAGGAGCCAGAGGTTGTCATGAAGACAAAATCAATACGGATCACCGAAGACATGATGTCCGCTTTGGAAGTGGTGAAGAAAGAAGAGAAGATTGAAGAGGCCACCGCGATGAGAAAGCTCATGAAAATGGGCTTTGAAGTATATGTGGGAAATCTTTACAAACTGGGCAAACTATCTGTAAGAGATGCTTCCCGCCTGTTGAACATGAGCCAATCGGAGACCATAGATGCTTTTCTCGATATGGGAATAACGGGAAACCTTGATGCCGCCGATGTCCTGTATTCATTGGAAGCATTTAGACAGAGGCGCCCGGACCCGCAGCCCGATTCCGGCACACCGTAAGACCAGGGGGCCAAGGTAGAGGCGACGCTATTAGATCCCGATGGCCTCAAGAAGCACGTCGCGTAGGAGTATGTCGGGGAATGGGGGACCGCGCTACCGAAAGAGCGAGGCAAGAGGGAAGTGGGTCGTGGAGCGAAATCATAGCTGCGTGGTTGAGTTGTTGAGTGCAGCGAAGCTGCCGCGGTTTGACCCATCCGCATTTATCATGGCCTTTATCCGCCCTTATCTGTGACGAAAAACGCAATTACTCAACCGTCTTCCCAGCGAAGCGGTCTTCCCTCTTCCATCAGCCTTTAAATCGCCCTATCGTCAGCGGTCTCCCTAGCGAAGCGGTCTTCCCTCTCCCTAGCGAAGCGGTCTTCCCTCTTCCCTCTTCCCTCTCCCTATCGGAGCGTCTCTTGACATAGCCATAAATATGGCTATAATATTCTCAAGCGGCTTATCTTGTACAGGAGGCTATCAGCAATGACCAGGAAAGTATCCGTTGCCGAGGCAAAGGGGAAGCTTCCTTCGATTATTCACGACGTTGAACGAGGATCGACGGTTGAAATAACCCGGCACGGCAAGTCCGTCGCTGTTATGGTCCCTACTGGCGACTACGAACGTCTGAGGGAGAAGGGCAAAGGATTCTGGAATGACCTTGTGAAAGTGAGGAGGATAATTGCCTCCGAGGGTATAATCGTTGAAGATAGCGATTTTGGTGATCTCCGGGATAGTGCGGGCGGCCGCTCGTTTGAATGGGCTGAATGAAATATCTGCTTGACACCAATATCGTATCGGAAATGATCAAGTCCAAACCTGATGCCGCTGTGCTGGAAAACTGTCAGAAATATCAGAAAGATATAACCATCGGAGCGCCGGTCTGGCACGAGTTACAGTACGGTTGCTATCGGATGCCCCCTTCACGGAAGCGGGAAATGCTTGAAATGTTTCTTGAGGACGTCATCGGGAGGAACTTTCCGATCCTCCCTTATGAAGAGCAGGCGGCCCGTTGGCACGCCATGGAAAGAGCCCGACTGTCGCTCGATGGTAGGACGCCCTCGTTCGTGGACGGTCAGATTGCAGCCATAACTGTTACGAACGGCCTCGTTCTTGTCACACGGAACACGAGTGACTTCGAAATGTACTCTGGTCTAGAATTGGCGACATGGCACGCTGGGGACCGCTGAGTGGAAACGGCGGCGCACTAACCTCCTATCGCCGAAGCTGCTGCGGTTTGACCCATCCGCATTTATCAAGGCCTTTATCCGACCTTATCTGTGATGAAAAACGCAATTACTCAACCGTCCTCCCAGCGCAGCGGTCTTCTCTCTCCCCTCGGCCTTAGTCATCCCCGTGGGATGGGGGTGTTTGTAGTTGACTTAGTGGGACGAAACAATTACGCTTAAGATCAGGATCATGGGAACAATGCAACCGGCCATAGCCGCCGAGATCGAATATATAACGAAGCAGATCGTGGAAAAGTATAGACCGGAGAGGATCATCCTGTTCGGCAGCGCGGCGCGCGGCGACTTCGGACCGGATAGTGACGCGGATTTCCTGATTATCAAGGACGATACACCATTTTATGGCGCTGAAAGAATACGTGAGCTGAGCCGGATGATCGATCGCAACATACCGGTGGATTTGTTTATCTATCGCGCCGGCGAAGTGGAGGAACGCCTCAGAATGGGCGACCCCTTCATCAAGACTGTGCTGAAAGAAGGCAGAATCCTCTATGGTTGATTCCGCTTTAATCAACAACTCAACCTTCTTCCTAGCGTAGCGATCTTCCCAGTGAAACGATCTTCCCTCTATCCCTTCTCGTCACGGTACCCGGTACACTGGCCGACCAATTTCACGATCGAGGAAGCAGAGAGAGCGCTTGATGCAGCCACCCGTGTCCGAAGAGCGGTCCGGGACAGACTCAGTCTCGGCCAGTAGCCAGGTTCTCCCTCTGCCCTTCCCTGCGAGGCTCCGGCGCTGCTTGAAACTACTCAACCACTCAACAACTCAACCACGCAACGCTTTCTCCTGTTGACATACCGCAACCATCCGATATAATTTGGTGTTAGCCTACATGTCGTGCACGCTGGAGGATTCGCTATGAACACACTATCAGATCGTGTAGAGATTGACCCTCGGGTCTGCAACGGTAAACCGGTAATAAAAGGGACGAGAATTCCTGTTTCTGTCATACTAGAGCAGGTAGCCGAAGGAGAGTCGTGGGATGAAGTGCTGTCGGGCTATCCCGAGTTACGTAGAGAAGACATTCAGGCAGCGCTGTTTTACGCCACGGCTTCACTCGATCACATGGAAATAAGAGCAGCAGGTGGCTGAGATTCATAGAATATATCTTGATCAGATGTTCCGTCTCAATGTTGCCGAAGAATTGCGCAACCAAGGCTATGACGTGGTACGTGCTACGGAAACTGGACATACCCGCGCAGACGACCGACAGATATTGGAAAAGAGTATTAGCGAAGACCCAGTGCTTGTCACCCGAGGCAGGTCGAAGTGTTGGCGGTCAGAGAGGACACGAACTGGATCGTTATTACAGTGATAACGAAGTTCTTCTGACGGCAGGAGGTAGGGAATGAAAATAAGCCATGATCCGAGACACAACGTTGCTTACATAAGACTGCAGGAAAAAACTGCCCAGGTACTCACTCTTAAGATCAGTGATGAATTGAATGTGGACGTGGGTCCCGATGGATCCGTCCATGGCATTGAATTGCTTAATGCAAATGAACAGCTTTACAAAGAGGATCAGGGGAAACTCTTCTTAGTAAACGAAGCGACAGGCGAAGAAGAAGAGATTAGTTTGATCGGAAACGGATAGGTTGGGGATACTCAGCACGCCCTACCGCAGCGAAGCTGCTGCGGTTTGACCGGATATGCCGCTCTATCCCATAGCCGGTCAAGGTATAACAATCCGCATTTATCACGGCCCTTATCCGCCCTTATCTGTGATGAAACCTCTAGAAGTTGCCCCTTATTTTTTTTAGGAAAACCCGAAAGATGCGTCTTGTCACTCGTGGTTGTCATCCCTTCTTGTCACTTCTGGTTGTCGCCCCTCCTTGTCACTTTGACAGGAGAGCAGGAAACAGAGATAATCTTATGAGACCGGGCAATGATTTTGAGAGGCATGGAGAGATGGCATAGCCCCCCCCCTAAAACCGTAAACTTTCGTATACTTTCGTACACCCCCCTTCTGAAATGCCTTGCAAGAGAAGGGAATCCTAAAGAGGGACGCTGAGCCGGTTACCGGAAAATGCACGCTAAAGAAGGCAAAAAGAAGGTAAAACTCAGTAAAAAATGCCAAAAACAACCGTTTTTGGGCTATTTCGTGCACAAGGTGGGCGCATGAGGCCCTACCGCAGCGAAGCTGCTGTGGGTTGACCGGATATGCTGCTCTATCCCATAGCCGGTCAAGGTATAACCATCCGCATTTATCATGACCTTTATCCGACCTTATCTGTGATGAAAAACGCTCTACTCAACCGCCTTCCCAGCGGAGCGATCTTCATAGTGAAACGATCTTCCCTCCCCCCTCGGCCTCTCATGAGGCAGACCATAATGAACCGCCCTTTGCTCCGCCGCTGGGTCTGGCTCGTTTTGATTGCCCTGGTGGAGCTGACGTGGCTTGCCATACGGATCGAGGCGCCTAGCGTGGGGCTCCTTTCTTATGCGAAAGGGGTTCCTTCCATTTTCATCACTTCCCTGGCGGTGGTGCTTATCCTGGGGTGGGCGGGTTCACACGGCAAAGTGCGCAACCTCCCGATCTTCCAGGATGCCTCCCCCACATCCTGGCCTTTGGTGCTGTGTCACATAGGTACCTTCGCCGCCTTCTCCTGGTTGACCATCTGTGTATTTGAGGACGGTGTAACCTCATCGGCTTTTGCCGCGCTGTGGATTCTCGCCTGGGCAGCTATGGGTTTTGCGACGGGTGTGTTTTGGTTGCTCGCCGCACTGCCGGCGCGCGTATGGGTTCGGCTGGCTCGGAACAACTTGTCCCTCGTATGGGTCGGCGCCTCAATCATAGCGGCATCCCTGGCATGGGGGTTCTTTGCGAGCAGGGCCTGGAAACCGCTCAGCGGCCCGACTTTCCTGTTAGTGCAGTGGCTGCTCCGGGCTTTCGGGCAGGACGTAGTCAGCGAACCGGCCAACCTTGTACTCGGCACGAAGCAGTTCAGCGTGGGCGTCTACCCTGCCTGCGCGGGCTACGAAGGCGTCGGCCTGATGGTCTTGTTTGCGGGCGCCTACCTGTGGCTTTTCCGGCACAGCTTACGATTTCCCCGGGCTTATCTTCTTCTCCCCAGCGCCGTCATCGCCATCTGGCTGGTAAATGCGGTAAGGCTGGCCGTGCTCGTCCTGTTCGGCGCCTACGTTTCGCCGGAGATCGCGATGGGGGGGTTTCACTCCCAAGCTGGCTGGCTTGGCTTTATCGGGGTCGCATTAGCCATGGTGGCGGTGGCGCAGCGCATGTCCTTCTTTGCCGCGACCGAAGCCGGGCCTGCGGACAGGTCAGGGGAAACCAATCCGACAACCGCCTACCTGGCGCCGCTGATGGCCTTGCTGGCGGTCACCATGATAACGGGGGCTCTGTCCGGCGGATTCGACTGGCTCTACCCCGTACGCGTGCTGGGAACGGCGGCGGCTATCTGGCTTTTCTGGCGGCGGTCGATGACCTTGCCCACTCTGGCGCAGAGCTGGTCATGGAGGGCTGTCGCGATCGGCGTGGCGGTCTTCATCATCTGGATTGGGCTGGAAAGGGTGACAGCCAGACCGGAGGCGAGGTCCTCCATTGCCGGGGCGCTGGGAGGGATGCCGGCCGGCCTGGCAGCGGCGTGGCTATTCTTTCGGGTGGTGGGTTCGGTGGTGACCGTGCCCATAGCCGAGGAGCTCGCGTTCCGCGGCTACCTGCTCCGGCGGCTCATCTCGGCCGACTTCGATCGACTCACTTTAGTCCGGTTCACCTGGCTTTCGTTTCTCCTTTCCTCGGTACTCTTCGGGGCCCTGCACGGACGCTGGCTGGCCGGAACCGTGGCGGGGATGTGCTACGCCTTAGCGATGTACCGGCGCGGCAAGGTCGCCGATGCAGTCATTGCTCACGCCGTCACGAACGCGCTGATCGCCGCGGATGTGCTGATTCTGGGGAACTGGGGACTGTGGTGACCACTCAACGACTCAACACCTTACTACTCACTAACTTTTTTTCTTGACAACGGGGGACTGTATAACGTAATATAGCTTAATAGGACATGTTATCTCACTTTTTTTCTTGACAATGGGGAATGCATAGCTTATTATTACTTATTATACATTGTTTTTTCACAGCAAGGAGGGCGAAATGAGCAGGTTCCTCGGAATCATTGCGACAGCGTATTGTCTCCTTCTTTTTGGTCTTGTCGTACAGGCGGCGGGGACGCCGGTCCCGGGAGTTCCGGAGATCGACCCGGGCATGGCCTCGGGCGCGATCGGGCTTCTCGTCTGTGGGCTGCTGACACTGACGGCGAAGCGGAAAAGAAAGAAGGATGACCGTTGACGCGAGGGTAGTATAATAGTTGAGTGGTTGAGTTGTTCATCGGCCACATAGATTTTACCACTCAACCACTCAACGTGCTCTAAAACGGTAGTGTCCCGACAGCGAGCACCGATCAGGCCTTTTACGGTTTCGACGGCACCTCCGACGTTGCGAACTTCGGCAATTTGACCGGTCTGGCCCTCACAACAGATTTCGAAACTCTTGAAGCAGATCTCTTTAATACGGCCGGCCCAACGCCTTACGCTCGCTTTTACATCATTAGTGGTAGTACCTGCTTTGTCTCGACGGACGCCGTTAGCTGGGATCCGAATAATGACACGAGCTGGACGACCTATCAGGTTGCTGTAAATGCGACCAACTTCATGCTCTGGCCCATTGACTCCGGGTCTCTCACGTTCGCGCAGGTGATTGCGGACCCTGACCAAATCGGTATTGTTTTTACGGGAAGCACTCCAAACATTACGGCACCCGGTTATACAGGGCTCGGAATCAATGGTACTACCACTACGACAATCGAACTGGATAATTTCGGTACCACTGCTGTTCCGGAGCCGGGAATCTTGCTCCTCCTTGCCCCAGGGCTTTTCGGCGCGGGCTTATTCAGGAAAAGAAAGATCGCCTAGAAATCGCACCTGTTTCAAACACTCCGTGCAAAAAAGCGCCTGTCGGGCCTTCCGACAGGCGCTTTTTTTTGCGAGCCTCAACACGTTGTCCTGAGCGATACTGGTTGGATTGTGAGCTGAGTGGTCAGATACGGGGAAGGTTGAGCATCCGGAAGCCGAGTTGTTATCCGGTTTAGCCGGCCATTGCGTAACTATATTGCTCTCGACGTGACAAGAAACCGGGAAAGGAGTATAATCAGTTCAGGAATGTCATGACATTCAGCGAACTTACAAGGCTGCTGGAGGAAAACGGTTTTAAACTTGTTAAAGAGAAGGGTTCTATAAGATATTATGGAAAGACGGGGTGGGATAAGCTGATTCGGATTGACTACCATGGTTCAAAAGAGATTCCAACAGGCACGTGCAGTGCGATATTGAAAGCAGCCGGATTGAAGAAGTAAGGTTTGAGGGGGTTGATGTGATAGAGCTAAAATATTCTTTGGTGATTGAAGCAACTAAAGAGCCCGATTACTTCGGGTTTTATTCACCTGATCTGGAAGGATTCTCAGGTGTAGGTCATTCCATAGAGGATTGCTTATACAGGGCGAAATGGGGCATGATTGAACATGCAAACTTGCTTAAAGAACAGGGTCTGCCTGTACCACCCATAAATATCAATCCCAAGATAGTTATTCAAAACGAACAACAATCGAAAGCTGCTTAGCGTTAATGCTTCCATTGGCCTCAAGAAACACGTCGCGTAGGAGCATGTCGGGGAATGGGGGACCGGGCAGTGATTTTGACAGGCGTGGAGAGATGGCATAGCCCGGCCCGCACCGGAGTGTACTGCTTGTGAACTGAGTGGTCGGATATGGCCGGGGAAGGGTAGAGGGGCATAGCCTGATTAGGTGCTCGCTGCGCTATCGGGGTTATGACGACTCGTGGTCCCGTGGAATCCGCTCGAATTGCGGCTCGAGAGTGGGAATCTCCTTCTTAATGGTGTCCCACAGGGAGTGAGAATATATCCTCAGTCTGCCTATCGTCCCGCCTTTACGGTACCCCCGCTCTATCCTCACCAGGCAGAAAAAAATTCCCTTATAGGAAGATTTTTCCGCTTGGTGAGGAAGATTCCCGCAAGGGCCGCCCACCTTTAACCGGCCTTATACGGCAATATTGACGTTAGTGCCGACAGCTTGGACGAGGGTGCTGCTGCCGGAGGTCCCGGTCGTACTCTGGGCGCTGCTATTTCCCAGGTCCTGCATGAGCGTGGCAAAGGCGCTCTGGGCGCTTGTGATGTTACCGGATTGCAGGGCACTGCCAACCGCCGCCAGGTCGGTGCTTACGCCCGTACTTGCTGTCTGTGAGCCGCTGCCGTGATGGTGATGGTGGTGATGGCCATAAGCCTGCTGAGTGCCCTGGGCGGCCTCGGTTTGCAGCGCATTCTGCAAGTCCTGCGTCAGCGTGGCAAAGGCGTTCTGGGCGTCTGAGATGCTACCGGACTGCAGGGCACTGCCAACCGCCGCCAGGTCGGTGCTGATCTGGCTGGTTCCCCCCGTCTGCTGTCCCCCTTCAGTCTGCTGCGCAGCCTGCAGGTCCTGCGTTAATGCCGCATACGCCTGTTGGGCCGTCGCGAGGCTACCCGAGGACAGGTCCGTCTGAAGGGTTAAGAAGTCCTTTCTTATCTGTTGGAACTGGTTTTGGTAAGCATTGGTGCTCGAAGAAATACTGGAAATAGAAGACATGATGGAACCTCCTTTCGGTGGAATGCAAACCTTTTCTGCAAACGACGTGCCGCTATGTTCCCTTATGTACGAGCACAAAGACCATGCTTTACAGCCGCACTGTCCCCTGTTCTGCCATGTGTTGTCGGAAGCGCCCCTGAAAAATAAGGAAGCCTTCGTGTCCAAGAAACCATACTTGCCTTGATTGCCGGAATGGGGTTATTCTTAGCATTGGGATGACGAAGAAGGTGCCTGAGTATAAAGATCATCTGGTAGGTGTGGACATCGTTACCATTCCAGCGGGAGAAGGTTACCGGACCTGCGAAGAGATCATGCAGGAAAGGCAAAAAGCAAATTAATTGTTGCCTTTCAGGCCCTTATGGTCGGACGTGATCCTGCGACCCTAAGGGCCTGAAAGGCGCGACTTATTTCTTGGTTCCTTCCGCTCCGGCCCCACGCATCTTGGCCAGGTCGATGAAGGGGACGGCTCCTCCGGAGACTTGAGGTAGTGCGCCATTCCATTTCTCGACACCCTTGTACTGTACAAGGATCTGGCTGAGCGATCTTGACAGGGCCTCATTGGCTTTGGCCTGTCCCTGCGCCACCACGAGAATCGATTCAGCCTCTCCTTTTGCCGTGGCAACCTTTTGCTCAGCTTCAACCGAGCGTTGCGCCAACACCTGTTTCTGCGTTTCCACCTGCTGCTGGGCCACTTGCTTTGCCTCGATGGCCCCTTCATATTCAGGAGAGAACCGGATGCTCGCAAAGTAGATGTCATCGACTATTATGTGGTACCTCGACAGGTTATCCCCCAGTTTTGTCATTGCCCGTTTCCGGATCTCTTCCCTTTTAGGAAGAATATCCCCGATCGGGTACGTCGGCACAACCTCCTTGACGAAGTCGTTGAAGGCCGGGTCGATCACCTTGTCCGCAAAATCGAGCCCCACCTTCTGGTAGAGGTCATTGACATAAGACGGATCGATATGGAAATTCATCATTCCCGTCATTTTCACCATCTGGTATTCTCGTGAAGAGGCATCGATTTCTTTGAATGGATGGGGTTGCACCTTGACGTCGACCTTGATGACGCTTTCGGCAATGGGCACCTTGAAATTGAGCCCCTCCCCCATGATTCGCTTCTCCACACTCCCCCAGAAGAGGATAACACCCCTGTGGCCGGCGGGGACGATGACAAAGGTGCCCCAACCAACGATAATGATGAGGAGGAGCAGAACGAGCAGTCCAAGATTGCGCGGCTTCGGGAATCTTAATTCGCTTACGTCCATGGTTCTTTCCGGCATTTTCACCCTCCTTTCGGGTGTTTCACTATAATAGAACGACAAGCATTTCCGGCCCATGCTCCCCTGTACAAATCTCCGGGCAAAAAAATCGCCCCGGAGGCCCTGAATGAGGGAGCCCTATCGAACGCCCATTTCATATGCAACTCCGGAAGTGAGATACACATCGATTCATCGTCTCCTCCCCCTCTGTGATCAGAAGGCCCAGAAGGACCATCTTTTTCGATTATAGCGTGGCTGCTCTGGATGTCAGCCAAAAAAGGGGGCGCCACCAACCCGCGTTCATGTCGCCGGCCTGGCCTTCGTCGTCTGCGTGACATTAAAGACCGCAAACACTCCGAGGATCACGAGCCCTGCCCCCAGCATGGTCCGTACCGTGATCGGTTCTCCCAACAGCAGCCAGCCAAGAAAAAGAGCCAGCAGTGGATTGACGTAGGCATAGGTCATGGCGATGCTGATAGGCAGCAGACGAAGGGTGATGACGTATGAAGTGAAGGCTATGACGGAGCCAAAGATCACCAGGTATCCCCAGGCGATCCACGCTGAAAGGCCGGGGTGGGCCATTGGTTCCCCGATCATCAATGAGGCTATGAGAAAACCGAAAGCCGCCATCAGGTGTTGATAGCCGGACATGACCTGCGGAGCGAGGTTGACGGGCCGCCGCACCTGGAACACAGAGCCCAGGGCCCAACAAAGGGGCCCTAGTATCAAGGCCAATACCGCCCAAAAGTCGGTTGTGCCTTTCGTGCCGAGAGAGGACACGCTGAGTATGGCAACGCCGGCAAAACCAACAACCAGAGAAGCGATCAGCGGAATGGACGGCCGTTGCCTGTATAAGAGCAGCTCGACGATGGTCGCCCAGATAGGCGCTGACGAGGCCATCAGGCACGCGAGCCCGGAAGCGGCGTATTGTTCTGCCCAGAGTATTAGGCCGTTCCCTCCCAACCACAATAGATTTCCGGCAATGGCCAGCGAAAGCCACTCCGAACGGGTCGGCTTCATTCGCAGTCCCTGAACACGGGCTATCACCAGGAGGATCAGGGCAGCGACAGGCATGCGCAGCATGCCAAAGAAAAAAGGGGGAAAACTGTTCGCGGAGCTGACTCCGATCCGCATGGCCAGATAGGTGGTGCTCCACACCACGTAAACCAGACATAAATGAAGTATACCTCTCCGTGACAGCCCTTCGTCCACAGAATCTCTCATGCAAAAAGGCCCATCCAACTGCCATTGTCGACCAAAGAAATGTCCGGCAACAGGAAATCCAAATCACCTCCGCGAGTGGCAGCCGCAAGGCTCTCTGCCGTTGACCACGCCGCAAAACGCGAAAGAGGGGTCTGTCATGAGCAGCAGCTTCCGGGGGCGCCGCACGACCCTGGCGATCCACAGCACCCACCCGCAGGCTCCGGTGGAGAGAAAGACGGAGAGCCGCCCGAAACATTGTGGGCAGACATCAATTTCACCAGGTCTTCACTTCCGCATGCCCTGCATGCAAGGCCATCCTGTGTGCCAAGAACGAGAAATTCGCTTACCTCACCACATTTTCCGCATCGGTACTCAAAAATAGGCATGATATTCTCCTTCTCTCTTTACGATCCGTGGTGGCCGCAGCCCCCAAGCGCGTGGCCGCCACACGCGTGCTGCAGTGAAAGCAGCGGGAGCTTGCCGTTTTTCAGAAGATCCATGTTCTGAGCTACTGTCTCGGCCCCGGCGCCGTACACCTTGATGCCCCTGGCATTCAAACCCGAGATGGCGCCCGCGCCTATACCTCCCACGACAACCGCGTCGACCGCATGAGACCCGATGGCCTGGATCGGGTTACACGCACCGTGGACATGGCCCAGGTCCTTGTTGCCCACCGTCGTCGCATTGCCCGCATTCGTATCGACCATAACGAATGCGGGGGCAGAGCCGAAATGTCCGAATACTGTGCTGTTGATGCCTTCGTCTTTCTCTACCGGGAAACAGACTTTCATTCGATGTCCTCCTTGTGAATCGCGTGTGTCTCTATCTTCAGGGCTTTGCCCCGGATCAGGGCCTCAGCCACCTTTCGCCTGGCCTCGTTGACGATGCGGCCGAAGGTAGCCCTCGATACTCCCATCTCCAGGGCAGCCTGCTCATGATATTTTCCCTCATAGTCGCACAGCCTGAGCGCCTCCACCTCGTCGAGACTCAGGCAAACTTCCTCCAATTCCATGAGGGGGATGCCCCGTGGCTTGAAGTATGAGGCATCAGGATGGCAATGTATGCATCGGTGCTTCTTGGGCCTTGACATGGTGTTATTATAAGCATATGTTCGTAATAGCGTCAAGTGCTGTCGTGAACAAACAAGCGCAAAAACGGTCTTTGTTGGCGTTTTTTACTGCATTTTACCCTCCTTTTACCCTCTTCGGCACGCATTTTGTCGCCAACCGTCCCAGCATCCCCTTTCTGATTCCCTTCTCTCGCAAGCCTTTCCGAAGGGGTGTGCACGATTCTGCACGAAAGTGCACGGTTTAGGGGGGGGGTAGGGGGGGAAGAGAATTATAAATTATAAATTGTGAATTTTGAATGAACGATCACGACCGGCGAAGAGGGGGAAGGCATCGCGGAACGCGAATCGCGAAACGCGAAAGTAGGGTAAGATGGAAAAGAATATGGAGGCATCGCGGATCTCGGAACGCGAAACGCGAAACGGTGAAGAGTCCTTGCCGGACCGTCGGCGATGGTAATTGCGGGCGAACGTCTGAAGGCGTAACCGGACAAGGGAATAGGACCCTTCCCGGGCAGGAGTCGAGGCTCAGTTGTCAAAGAGCGGCGCGGCCTCTGGGACCTGTGAGGCCGGCTGGAACGGGCTCACGCCGTGTCATCTCTCCAGGCATCTCAAAATGACTGTCCGGTCTCATAAGATTATCTCTGTTTCCTGCTCTCCTGTCAAAGTGACATGGAGGGGCGACAACCAGGAGTGACAAGGAAAGATGACAACCACGAGTGACAAACGCATTCTCTGCGGTTTTCTTGAAAAAAAAAGAGACGACCCACGCCCAACGGGTGCGGGCGCGACCCAGCAAGCGGAAGCCTCAGGCAGTTTTTCCTGTGAGGCTAGATTTTGCCCGGCCGAGGCGATAGCAAGTGTTACAATCGGTAATGATTGCAGGAACGGGGAGTATGAACTGCTGGAGAAAGGGCAAGCGTTCCACGTTCCAGGACGACCGCCGACCCCTGTGATGCCACAACATTGTCCCCCTTCACCTATGCCCCTTTTGCGGTCTTTCCCGGTGCGTATTCGGCGAGCATCTTTCTCAGCTCCTCCCCCTGCACAATCTCTTTTTCGGCAAGGAGATGGGCCAGATCATCCAGGACCTTCCTGCGTTCCGAAAGGATGTTCCTCACTCTTTCCTGGGCCTGTTCCATCACCCGGGAGATCTCTTCGTCAATCTGGGTCGCCTTCGTTTCGCTATAGGTTTTGCCGGAAGCATAATTTTCCGGGAGGAACATGGGCTGGCGGGGGCGCTCGTAGGTCACCGGTCCCAGGAGATCGCTCATGCCGTATTCAGCGACCATGGACCGGGCAATGTCTGTTGCCCGCTGCAAGTCGTTCTGGGCGCCTGTGGATATGTCCCCGAAGACCAATTCCTCCGCCACCCTACCACCTAAAAGAACGGCCAGCCGGTCGAGCAGCTCAAGGCGCGTCATCAGGTAGCGATCCTCCGTAGGCCGCTGCTGCGTGTAGCCGAGAGCCGCAACTCCCCGGGGAATGATGGAGATCTTGTTGACCGGGTCGGCATACTTCACCGATTCAGCCACAATCGCATGACCCGACTCGTGAAAAGCCACAATCTCTTTCTCCTGAGCGTTCATGGCCCGGTTCTTTTTCTCCAGGCCGCCGACCACCCTGTCAACCGCCTCATCGAATTCAGCCGAGTCGACCGTCTCTTTATTATTCCTGGCAGCAAGCAGCGCAGCCTCATTGACGAGGTTGGCGAGGTCAGCCCCCACAAAGCCCGGGGTGAGGGCCGCGATCTTGCGGAGGTCAACATCCGGGCCTAAAAGCACATGCCGTGAGTGGATTTTCAGAATCGCTTCACGCCCGTTTATATCAGGGCGGTCGACCACGACCTGCCGGTCAAACCGCCCCGGGCGCAGCAGGGCCGGATCGAGGATTTCCGGCCGATTGGTCGCGGCCATGATGATCACCCCTTTATTCGATTCGAACCCGTCCATCTCCACCAGGAGCTGGTTGAGCGTCTGCTCCCGTTCGTCATTGCCGCCAAAGACATTGATGCCCCTGGCCTTCCCCAAGGCGTCCAGCTCGTCGATGAAAATGATGCAGGGGGCCTGACCCGCTGCCTGGGAAAAGAGATCGCGCACGCGGGATGCCCCCACGCCGACGAACATCTCTACGAACTCAGACCCGCTGATACTGAAGAAAGGCACCTTTGCCTCCCCGGCCACAGCTTTTGCCAGGAGGGTCTTGCCCGTCCCCGGCGCGCCCACAAGAAGAACGCCCTTGGGGATCCGACCGCCCAGCTTCTGAAATTTCCCCGGATTCTTCAAAAACTCGACTACCTCCTGGAGCTCTTGCTTGGCCTCATCGATGCCCGCGACATCGGCGAAGGTGATCTTCGTCTCGTTCTCTGCGAAGAGCTTGGCTTTGCTCTTGGCGAACGACATCACCCCCATCCCCGGTCCCATCTTCTTCATCGCGTACCGCCAGATCAGGAGCATGATGCCGATAGGGAGGACCCACGAGAGGATGCCGCTTAAGAATTTGCTCTCATAGAGTCCCGAATAAGCGATCTTATGGTCATCCAGGTCTTTGACCAGGCCGGGATCATCCACCCGAATGGTAACGAACTGCCGGCCCGGTTTTTTATCTTTTTCTTTCAGTGTTCCCGTGATGTTCTCCGGACCGACGGTCAATTTATCCACGTTGCCCTGGGCCAGCTCTTGCTTGAACCGACTGTAGGGAATCGTCTCAATTTTCCGGGAAAGAAAGTATTGCTGCAAGTACATGATCAGGAGCATCATGATCAGGAAATACCAGATGCTGAAATGTGTCTTGGGAGGCAGGCCGTCTTTCTTCTTCTGGGGATTCTGGGGGGCGAAGAATGAGCGAAGCTGATCTATCACATTATTTTTAAGTTCTCTTTTGTCGTCGGACACTCTATTCCCCTCCCTTATGGGTTGTCAAAGCTATCCCGAAAAGATGGTGCTCTCCCCACTAGAATCATATCTCTTACCTCAAGATCAGCCATTGACAGGATGCCTTTCGGGTCCAGCCAGGCGGTGTGCCTCGGCCTGAAATGCTCTCTATCACATATCCCGCCTTTCCATAGAACTCCCCCATTTGAGGAGTATTTTATACGAAATATATTCATTGCCTCTTCAGGAAGCAAGCAACCCGTGATCCGTATCTCGGCAGGCGCATCCTTTCCTCACGTGACCTTCGGTGATTCGGACACGGTCAAGGTCGGGCAGTGCGTGGTAGCGATCGGCGCGCCTCGCACCCTCGAAAAGACGGTCACCCAGGGCATCATCAGCGCCAAACATCGAACAAGCATCACCGATCCGAATAGGCACCAGGATTTTATGCAGGTGGATGCCCCCATCAATCCGGGCAACAGCGGGGGTCCTCTTTTGAACCTTCATGATCAGGTAATCGGTGTGAATGCCGCAATAGCGAGCGAGTGGCCGCACAGCGCTCTGGGCTACAGGCCACCGGCTCCGGAGACGGTCATGCCGAACAACGGATATTTGATAGGGTACTAACTCTGGAAGTGGTACAATGAGTGGGGGCAGGCGATGCGTGGCCTTGAGAGGTCAAGATGATATACGAATATCAAATTAATGGATTGATGGCACTCCCAAAACTGCAAATAGTCGCTTGGAAGGCAGCGGACCCGACGAGGCAACCGGCTACCGGGATAGCAAGGCAAACTTGATGAAGCTTCTGAGAGCCGGTTTTACCAACATTTCAGCAGAAGAGCCGAGTTACGTGGAGAGGGGGCACGATTACCATCGAAACACGGACTAACCCCAAGAAAGATCCCTATTCGCTAAACAAATTCGTCCCTCTATTGCACTGGATCTCCCACTACCGTTTAGGCTGGCTGCGAAATGATCTCATTGCGGGATTCACCGTGTGGGCGTTAATGGTGCCTGCCGCCCTGGCTTATGCCGGTATCGCCGGCGTCCATCCCGTGATCGGGCTGTATACCGTGCCACTGGCGCTCATCGGTTACGCGGTGTTCGGCACGTCCCGGTCGCTGGTCGTTGGACCTGATTCTGCCACAGCCCTGTTATCAGCGCACACCGTGGGCCTTCTGGTGGCACAAAGTTCCCCCGATTATCAGGCATTAACCTCGGCACTGGCTTTGCTCGTCGGAGTATTTTTTCTGGGTTTCGGCATCTTACGAATGGGCTGGCTGGCCAACTTCATCGCGCAACCGGTAATGAATGGTTTTATTCAAGGTCTGGCCCTGGTCACCATAATGACCCAGTTGCCCAAGATGTGCGGCGTGAAAAGTGTCAGCGGCGATTTTTTTCAGCGGCTCTGGGCCCTCTCTCCGGAGTTGCCGAATACCCATCTTTTGACCCTGGTGGTGGGATTGGCCAGCCTCCTTGTGTTGTTAACCCTGACGCACTTTCTGCCAAAATTTCCCGCAGCCTTAACGACCGTTATGGGTGCCATTCTGGCGGTCACCGTTTTTAACCTGCACCAGCGGGGGGTGGCCATTGTGGGTGTCATTTCTACAAATTTCCCACCCATCGGTCTTCCGCGCCTACCTCCCTCGCACCTCTCCACCCTCATCCAGGGGGCCCTGGCCATCGTGCTGGTCAACTACTCAGAATCACTGGGAGCGGCTAAAGCCGCCGCCCTGGTAACGGGTGGGGAAATCGATCCCAATCAGGAATTGGTGGGTCTCGGCGTGGCCAACCTTGGCTCAAGCCTCGGTTCCGGCTTCGTCGTGGCCGGCAGCCTGTCACAATCCGCCGTGAGCATGGGTGCGGGCGGCAAGACCCAAATGGCGGGACTGTTCCATGCCATCTTTATAGCCCTCACTTTGCTGGTCCTGATGCCGCTTTTTAAGAATATGCCTGATGCCGTCCTGGGCGCCATCGTGGTCGGGGCCATGATCCGGATGCTGGATCTCGGGTATTTCCAGCGACTGGGTGCTATCAGCAAGCTGGAATTAAGCTTTGCCCTGGCGGCTTTCCTCGGGGTGCTCACACTCGGCGTTCTTCCGGGTGTGGCGATGGGGGTCGTGTTGTCCCTGCTGGCCTTGATCTATCAGGCCAGCCATCCTTCCACCGCGGTGCTCGGCAAAACGCCGGGGCAGGATGTCTACCGCAACATTCGGCGGCGTCCCGAGGCCAAGACGATTCCCGGCCTGCTGATCTTCCGGCTTGACGGCGACCTGTTTTTTCCGAACGCCACCTATTGCGCCGAGCAGGTCAAACACGCCGTCCGCGAAGCGACGAAGCCGGTGCAGGAAGTGTTGATGGATTATGAGACCATCAATTTTGTGGATACCACGGCGGCTGATATGATAGTAAAGCTCCAGGCCGAATTGGCAGGAGTTGGTATCACCCTTTGCCTGGCCCGGGTGCGGGATTCGGTACGGGAGATGTTGCGGCGGATGGGTGTGGAAACAGCCATCGGTGCAGATCATATTTATGATTCCGTCACCCAAGGAGTGCAAGCGTTTTCTCGGCGCTATCGGATGCGCGCGCCGGCCGGCCGTCCCGAGTTCATGTGATCTTGTGCGAGGGTAGAGGCGAGAAGTCTCTTTGCTGTGCGGGAACCGGGAGTGCCGCAGAAGGCGCCGCGCGGCCGATGGCGAAGGGCTTCCTATTTGGATTGCGATCTCGAAAAGTTCACTTTGAACCAACGTTATATATTCTCATGACCCCAAGCCACACCCCCAAGGGTAACAGAGAAAATCTTTTTATATCAGATTACCAAAAAAGAAACCTCCTGTTAAGATATATAGGTG
>Ga0187856_1000294_pt1 | contig 46898 bp, 44 predicted proteins | sample June2016WEW_8_40_FD_132443 | JGI IMG/M metagenome (GOLD analysis project Ga0187856, IMG submission 132443) | Peatland microbial communities from SPRUCE experiment site at the Marcell Experimental Forest, Minnesota, USA - June2016WEW_8_40 | ecosystem: Environmental > Terrestrial > Soil > Wetlands... | reverse complement strand
TGGGTGGGTAAATGAAGCCGAACATTGTCATGAAAAGCAGGGGCATCAGTATGAAGAAGACGAGAAGCATCTTTGCCCGCCAAAGATCGAGGAGGTCGCGTTTTGCGATCTCGGTGGTGACTTTCCATGCGCTAACCTGTCTTGCTTTAGTTTGCACGTTTACATTCTCCCTACAGCTTTCATGCTAACGCGGTCTGAAGCTGAATCGCGTAGCTCTCGACCTGTGACCGTTAGGAAAACTTCTAGCATCGACTCAGTACCATACTCGTCCTTGAGTCCCGCAACCGTTCCTGTTGCCATGATTTTCCCATGGTCAATAATCGAAATTTTATCCGACAATTCGTCCGCTTCTTCCATTATGTGGGTTGTCAACATGATCGTGTGTCCCCCTTTCTTCAGATCTCGTATCGTGTCCCTGACGAACTTCGTACTTTGCGGGTCTAGTGCAGTGGTTGGTTCATCTAGAAAGATGATTTCAGGGTCGTGAATTAAGGCGCGGATCACGTTCATTCTTTGCCTCATGCCGCTTGAGAAACCGCCTACGCTCCGATCTTTGAAGGGCGTAAGCTTCACCATATCAAGTAATTCCTCGATCTTCGGTTTCAATTCTGCATTATCTATTCCGTAGAGTTTGCCGAAGAACATTAGGTTCTGTTCAGCCGTCAACCGTGTGTACATGATTAGTTTCTCTGAGACTAGTCCGATTCGTTTCCGAACCTCATTTGCTTGACTGTCAATGTTGAATCCTGCGACTTTCGCGGTGCCTGATGTTGGTTTAAGTAATGTGCAAAGCATTCGGATGGTAGTGCTTTTTCCTGCGCCATTCGGTCCAAGAAACCCATAGATTTCTCCCTTTCGGACGGTGAGGTCGATGTGGTCGACGGCGGTGAAGCTACCGAACCTCTTCGTCAAACCATGGGTCTCAATCGCGTACTCAGATAGCGGAGCTAACTCGGTTCTCTGGAGAGTCATTATGATGCCTCAATCGATTCTTGTTGTGTCTCCTAGCGCATTGTGTTTAGCAGAGCTATCATGGCATTTCTAATGCGTTCGGTCCATATATCGATACGATACTGTCTTATCGTTATTGAGTTATATTAAAATAATCCGCTTGTATATCGATACGATAGTGATGGCCCATGGCGAGGGGATTTCAGACGGGTCCTTATGAGGTAATGTTCTTTCTGGCGTTGAAAGACGGACCAGCCTATGGGTACGAATTAGCTACGCGTTTTAAGAAGATGACTCGAGACCACATTAGGTTTAGTTTTGGTACCATCTACCCCTTTCTGCGTCGCATGGAGCGGAGAGGAATAATCAAATCGACTCGAGACATAAGGTCGGGCAGAGTATACTACGCACTAACACCAAAAGGCAGAACTACTCAAAAAAGGGTCTTCAGGCAACTCAAGAAGTCGCAGAAAGTGTGGGAGGAGAAGTTGCTCGGCATTCTAGCAATGAATGCAGAAGTGTTTGGGCCAAGAGCACTTCATGACCTGTTGGAGCGGGCAAAGGTCTTGACGAAACCGTGAAAATTGAATGTCTTGTGAAAGCATGAAACGGCGCGCCTTTTCGATCGTTTGTGCAATACTTGCTATGTTTGGTTTGATGTGGATCGGGTAGCGAGTTTCATAGCCACCATTTGGGCCTCTACCGTTGCTGATAACCCTACATTTGCACTTAGATTCACAGTGTCTTTCAGAATCGCAAGAGCTGTACGGTAAGGTTTCCTCAGGAGCAAATTGGGCTTGGACGTTTGCGGCGATTTGCACTCTGTAGGCAGGGGTGTCATACACCCTCTAGGGGGGTGTATTACACCAGCTCTTTCCTTACCCAACACATCAAGACTCGCCTGGCAAGTTCGTAGAGCGAAACCGACCCGGTTACAACTTGGGCTCGATTCCGCTGCCTCACATTATCCCTAGTCTCGTCAAAGGAGGCGTCTCGTTTGTCCCTGAACACGTCCGCGTCGCTAGATACCGAAATACGGCTAATTCACATAGAGATATGTGAAACATTTGGGTTTGCGAACTTTTGATAAGCAAAGAAATCAAGGTTATTGTCCCCCTACCCTTCAACAGAGGTTCATCGAATGCCGAAGCTTGCAGCAATCGACGTTGGTTCGAACGCGATGCGGCTTGCGATTGCGTCGGCTGATGACGATAACGAAGTGCACATAATCCAAACAGATCGCGAAGCTGTGCGGCTAGGAGGAGATGTGTTCGCGAAGGGAGAGATATCCAACGCCCAGCTTGTTCAAGCAATGGATGCGTTCCTCAAGTTCCGGAAGCTGATCAATCAGTATAAGGTAAAGGCGGTTAGGGCAGTTGGCACGAGTGCTCTTCGAGAGGCTAGGAACCGCGATTACTGCATAAGGCAGATTGCAAAAGCGACGGAAATAACGATAGAGCTGATCAGTGCGGAGGAAGAGGCACAGCTGACCTATCTAGCTGAATCAAGAGCTGTTAGGCTTGAGGGGAAAGTGGCGCTCCTAGTCGATGTTGGTGGCGGTAGCGTGGAAGTTAGCGTAGCAACTGATAGCGAAATAATTGCCACTGAAAGCTTCGCAATCGGTGCGGTTAGGCTGCTCCAAATGCTCGAACCAGGGAAACATGGCGAAAGAGTTTTCCGGCAGCTTGCCCGGGAATACATTAACTCCTCCGGGACTCGACTCAGAAAGGAAATCGGCGAGCATAAGTTTGATCTCTGCGTTGCGACGGGAGGCAATGCTGAGTCGCTCGGAGATCTGCGAGTGCAATTATGTGGCGCCAACGATGACAAATCCATAACCTTGGACGAGCTCGATTCGATTCTCAAACAGCTGCAAGCAAGGTCCTACGAGGAACGGATCAAGGATTTCGGCCTAAGAAGCGACCGTGCTGACGTCATAATTCCGGCCATAATCGTCCTACAAACAGTAGCGAAAGAGGCACATATCCAGGAATTTGAGATACCGCGCGTCGGGCTTCGAGAAGGGGTCCTGATCGATATGGCGCGCGGTCTAGGGCGTGAGTCAGGGCCGCCAGACCGCACGCAGCTCATCACTTCCGCAAGGCTGTTGGGAAGAAAGTACGATTACGAAGCAGAGCATGCTCAAACCGTTGCAAAGTTTGCCGTAGCCCTTTTCGACGCGACCAAGAAACTCCACAAGTTAGGTGCAGCCGAACGAACCATGCTCGAAGTCTCAGCTCTCCTTCATGATATCGGATATTACATCGGAACAACGAATCATAACAAGAATTCCTTCTACCTGATCAATGCGTCTCCACTCGTAGGTGTTAATGACTTTGAGAAAGCGATGATCGCGCATGTGACCCGGTATCACAGCCGGTCCATCCCCAAGCCAAGTCATAAGGAGTTCATGGAGCTTGCGCCGAAACGAAGAAGGGCTGTCATGAAATTAGCCGCCATTCTCCGCTTAGCGGAGGCCCTCGATCGTGAACACTCAAACAGGGTTGACAGTTTGAAAGTGACGTTGAGAAAGAAGAAGGTGGTGCTGTTGCTTAAAGGTAAGGGCGACTTATTACTCGAGAAGTGGGCGCTGAATTATGGGTCTAGGCTGTTCGAGAGGGTTTACAAAAAGAAGGTAGTGGTCCTGTGATAAGCTCGACAGAACCAAAAGCGCTGCCTGGAAAGCTGATCGCTGTAGAAGGAATAGATGGGTCAGGAAAGTCCACCCAGATCTATCTCTTACGTCGCTGGCTTGAATTGGAAGGGTATAAGGTCATCTTTACGGAGTGGAATTCATCATCACTTGTCAAGAAAGCAACCCGGAAGGGAAAGAAGAAACGTCTCCTGACCCCCACGACCTTCTCTCTAATCCATTGTACAGACTTCGCGGATAGGTACGAAAGACAGATTTTGCCGTTGCTGCGAGCGGGTTACCTTGTACTCGCTGACCGCTACGTCTACACCGCCTTTGTCCGTGACGTAGTTCGAGGATGCGATAGGGAGTGGGTAAGAAACCTTTACAGTTTCGCGCAACAGCCGGACGTGACTTTCTTCTTTGACGTACCATTGGAAACGGCCTTAGCCAGAATTCTGGAAGGCCGACCGCAACTGAAGTACCATGAGGCGGGTATGGACCTCGACCTATCCACAGATCCGTACGAAAGTTTCCGGAGATTCCAGGGAATGCTGAATGACGAATATCACAACATTGCATCACAGTACAACTTCATTGTGATAGACGCTAGTCGCCCACCCGACGATCAACAACAGTCCGTTCGCGATTTCGTTACCCAACGAATAGTTTTGTCAAAGCACAAGGCGAAGGGAGGGCCACTGCGGGTCTCAACCGGATTGTTAGCAGCTCACTTCCCTGAGCGCGGGTTCAAGAGTGCACTGAAAGAGGCGCCTGATACGAAGCCTCTTCAGAACCTAACCCCAGCCAAGGATGAGCTAACCTTGGCGCATGCTGGAGACACGCCGTTCCCATTCCAAGACAACGGTTCGGAGAAACACTTCTTTGGGAGAGGTCTCCCCAAGGTAAGCCTTGCGCCGCTGAAGGGAAAACTGCTCGTCGTAGAGGGTTCAGATGGATCGGGTAGATCTACCCAGATCGACCTATTGCACAAACATCTGGAAGTTCTCGGTTACCCCACGATAGACGTTGGCCTAAAGAGATCCCGACTCGTGTCGGCGGAGTTGCAGGAAGCCCTGTTAGGTAATACACTAAGCCCCGTTACAATGACCCTATTTTACGCCACCGACTTCGCCGACCAACTCGAGAACAACATCATTCCCGCCTTGAGGGCCGGGTTCGTGGTACTTGCCGACCGCTATATCTACACGCTGATGGCTCGCGAAGTGGTCCGAGGAATGAGCAGAGAGTGGGTGGAGAACGTTTACGGAATTGCCCTCGTCCCTGACGCAGTATTCTATCTCACCGTTAACCCTCGCCTTCTAGCTGAACGCAACTTGATGAAGAGCGGCGTGCTTGACTTCTGGGAATCCGGAATGGACATCCGCCGCTCCGGCGACATATACCAGTGCTTCATTGACTACCAACGTAAGATGCGCGCCGAGTTCCAACGCATGGCGTCGGACTACCAATTCGAGACCATCAACGGAAACAGATCTCCCCTCGCAATACACAAAGAATTGAGAACCAAAGTGGAGAAAGTCCTCCTAAAGTTACCGCCGATTGAAAATCCTCACGATGAGGGGTCTGTTGCTAACAAATGAGAAAGGTCGCAGCGAAAAACATGCGAGTTTCGATGAAAAGGCGAAAGCCAGCCACGCCACCCGGTATCAATCGGCATGTTGGTAAGGTGTTACAAAAGCCACGAAAAACGACGGTCAGAGTAAGAGCCCCAGGTAAACCGCAGCATAGCTTACCAATGGTTTCCAAGAGGCAAGAACGAACAATACAACGAAGAGCTAGAATCGCCCCTACCACAAAGCGACCCGCGCGAAGAAAGATTATGCCGACAATTGGCCAACGCTATCGCTCAACCGGCCCTGACGTGCTAAATTTCATCATCCAGGCCTTAGATAAGCGATGGAATGAATATCTCGTATGTTTGAAGCGCTATCAGGATACAGCATTAGTCAAGAACGTACACGATCTACGTGTCAGTATAAGGCGCCTCACTACGACCATCGATTTGATTGACCGATTCAACCCAGATAACACCGTTAGACAGGCCCGCATCAAGCTTAAGCGCCAACTCACAGAACTCAGCTTCCTACGAGACGTCCACGTCGAAATGGTGAGGGTACGTAGGTTTCTGAAGGAATTGCCTGAGATGAAAGAGTTCTATGAAGAATTGCGTACCAGGGAAAACGAATGCCTAAAGTCCGCTAAGAAAATATCGTGGAAATCGGATAGGAAATTTATTGAGACCGCGGTCAATAGAGCGAAGATTAGGCTCAACGCTCGGAGAGCCTCGACTACTGTCGAGAATTCACGCAAAATAATTGACGCCGCGATAGACGTCTCCTTTGATAATTTGAGCAAGAAACTCGAAAATGTGACACCTGCAGACTACTCATCGATTCACAGAGTCAGATTAGCTTTCAAACCAGTGAGGTACACACTTGAGATGCTACATCCAATCGTGGGATTGGATACCCGACAGCTTAGAACCGCCACATTTCTCGCCCGATTAATGGGTCAAATTCAGGACCTCGAGGTTCTCATGAAAGATCTAGTCGAGTTCAAATGGAGAGGAGACAAAGTTTCGGGCGCGGTCATGGAAATCTGGTTGGAACTTGAGCGTCGAAAAGTCGACGCGACCCAGCGATTTCTACGGTCGATTCCTAAATTCGGCAACATCTGGAAACCGGTCATTCATGAACAGACAAACGTCGCATCAGTGCCTTCCAAAACCATATTCATTCTCCGGCACGGAATAGCAGTTATCCGAGGCGACGCTTCATACCCGCTAGACTCAGATCGGCCACTGACAACCAAGGGTGTGAAGAGGATGCGTCGGATCGCCAAAGGAATGCGACGAATGAAAGTTGGATTTGACCTGCTACTGACCAGCCCTTATAGGCGCGCATTGGAGACTGCGTTCGTCGTTGGGCGAGAGTATGGCGCGGGTGAGATCATACAAACATCTCAAGCGCTTAAGCCTGAAGTCCTCCCAGAGGAAGTTATTCGATCGTTGCAAGAAAAATACTCGCCCCACCGACGCTTGCTCCTTGTGGGTCACGAACCTCAGCTAAGCTCCTTGATCTCGACTCTAACATCGGGAAGCGCGAGCGCGAGACCGTTGCTGAAGAAGGGGGGACTTTGTAAGCTAGAAGTAGACAAATTGCAGACGGGCAAGTGCGCCACTCTCCTGTGGCTGCTTACACCAAGGCAGCTGATCAGTATTGCTTGATGTGGATATCAGATATTGCCCGGTATGAGCTTTCATCCTGAATGTCTCATGCTAAACAAAGGATCCTAGGCGCCGTTCATGTGCTGAACGCCGTCTCCAGACACGACTGGGCTCTTACGAAGCCGAGACGGAGGTTTACTTGAGTTCCTGCAGCTTGTCTTCCTCTATTTTTCGCAGTATAGCTACCCCGAGGGGTGTAATTGAGACGCCTTTGCGATCTGCCTCATCCTTGATCTCAATGAATCCCTGGGTCTCTAGCAGCTGCAGGGTCGAACTAAGGTCCTCGGAGGGCTCTTTCGCCATTTCTGCCTTCAGTTGGCGTTCGTCCACCGTATTGGTGCCTATGCCCTTTAACTTCCATATGGCTAGAAGCACTGCCTCCCCTCCCTCCGATAGGCCACTTGTCAGGGACATGCTTTTCATGGGTCGCTATCGACGATATATCCATCTTCAATATGAAACTCTGGTGTGTGGAAAAGGGAACATTAATATACCATCCGACGTGCCATATCTTCGTTGAACGTTACATGGCAGCAGACGAAGCCACAGCCTTCATGCAAGTACTGTCAAAGAGCCCGCAATTCAAGGTACTCACGATACTTTCTCAACGCCCACAAGAGGATCTTACGAAAACAGAGATCGCTCAAAGGGCCGGCATCGGTCGCACGACCCTATATCGGGTTTGGGACGATCTTGAGAGAATGAAGGCAATAGCCCCTTCACGCCATGTGGGTGCCGTTACTCTTTATCGCATGAACTCGCAGAGCCCAGTGGTACAGTCCTTTCTCAACATCACTAAGAGCCTCACCACCGTAACCGACGCAGTGGCGAGAATTGAGCAACTGCGCAAACTTCAGGATTCTGCGAAAAGTGAATTCGGGGAAGCGATACCAGCTGGCCCCAACGTTTTAGTCAAACTCCTTCATGCAAACGCGATTTCACCTGAAACCGCCAGGCCGAAAGGAGAACTGCAACTATCTTCCTCTGAGTCAGAAGGCCTAAAGGGCCTCATGAGTGCTGGTTTGATTTTCGAGAAGGGCGGAACTTACTATCTCACTCAACTTGGGAACCAAACGGCGCAGGGAGCAGCGAAGATATGGTCTTCTGAAAGTTCACAGTCGGTCGACCAGGCTATTTCAACTGCTCGTGTCGCACTGAACCTGATAAACCAAGAAATCAGGAAGCTCAAGGGCCAAGTAAAATAGACTAACTGCCTTTCTTACGGATTTTCTCCGATTTAGTATCGGAGAAACTTTAAGTTGTGCGATTCCTTCGTGTGAGTTATGCCGACAGATACGAGGTATTTGTTCATCACCGGCGGTGTAATGTCCGGCATTGGCAAGGGAGTTACCACCGCATCGATCGCAAAGATTCTTCAAACTAGGGGTTTCAAAGTCTCAGCGATGAAAATCGACCCCTACCTCAACGTTGACGCTGGAACAATGAACCCGGTCGCACACGGCGAAGTTTTCGTTACTGACGATGGTGGGGAGATCGATATGGACCTTGGGACCTACGAGCGGTTCTTGGATATCAACCTCTCCCGAAGTCACAACACCACAACAGGCCAAATCTACACATCTGTCATTAACAAAGAACGGCGTGGTGACTTCCTTGGACAATGTGTCCAAATTATACCGCACATCACCGACGAAATCAAATCCGTCGTTAGGGGAATCGCAACAAAAGTCCATCCTGATGTGCTTCTGATAGAAATAGGCGGGACGGTTGGTGACATAGAGAGTCTTCCTTACCTGGAAGCTGCGCGCGAGCTAAAACTTGAGGAAGGCCAACGGAATGTCCTGTTTGTTCATGTCACTTTGGTCCCGGCGTTGGATGTGGTTGGCGAACAAAAAACGAAACCGACCCAGCATAGTGTTCAGGAACTGCGAAGGATTGGTATTCAACCTGATGTGATTGTTGCGAGAACAAATGGGCCTCTATTGACTGGGCCTCGTAGAAAGATAGCATTGTTCTGTAACGTCGAGGAGCGTGGTGTATTCTCCTCCGCTGACTTGCCGACGATTTACCAAGCGCCGGTCGAACTTGATTCTCAAGGAATGGGAGACTATTTGGTTGACCGACTTGTTCTGGACAAACACAAGGCTGACTGGGGTCCATGGAATAGAGTAGTCGCGGCCATAGCCAACCCACACGAGGTTGTTCGAATCGCGCTATGCGGTAAGTACGCCGAGCTCGCTGACTCCTACGTCAGCGTCAACGAGGCATTGAAGCATGCGGGTGGAGCATGCGACGCGCGAGTTGAGATAGACTGGATCGAAACCGAAGTGTTCGAGAACGAACCCTCCAACTGCTCAATCCTATCACGTTTCGATGGAATTCTTGTCCCCGGTGGGTTCGGTTCAAGAGGTACAGAAGGGAAGATTGCGACCTTGGCCTATGCGCGCGAGAAGAACATTCCCACCCTCGGAATATGCTTCGGATTCCAGATGGCTGTGGTTGAATTCTGTCGTCACTTAGGACTGAAAAATGCGAACAGCACAGAAATAGATCCAAAGACTCCGTATCCTGTAATTGATCTAATGCCCGAGCAAATTGGTGTCGATGTGAAAGGTGCTACGATGAGGCTTGGCGCGCACGAAATCCGCGTCCTGCCAAACACCCTAGCTAGCTATCTGTACGGGCGTGACATGATTTCGGAACGCCATAGACACAGGTACGAAGTGAACTCAGAATACATCTCCCAAATCGAGAAAGCTGGAGGGGTGTTTTCAGGCCGGAGCGTTGATGGAAGAAGAATGGAAATCTTCGAGTTGCCAGACAAATACTTCTACATGGGTACGCAGTTCCATGCCGAATTCAAATCAAGACCAGTCAGGCCCTCGCCACCATACTATGGATTGATCAAAGCTTCGCTTGACAAGAAGCTCGGGAAGCCCGCGCCAGAATTGACACCCCTTATCCGAGAGAGCGTAAAATAGTCAACAACTGCCACAGGGCATGATTCAGCCCTTATCGAGAAAACCAAAAGCAATTATTGCGTTCGGCTGACCTATCTTTGAGAGTCTCCTGTAACACATCACATGCCCTCCGTTAATTCTTTGAAATTGAGATTTCGACAACATAGCTAAGGCTTTGCGATTCGTGAGCGGGCAGGTGATCTCGATTGGTTTGTCTTTCGCCTTGTTGAGAGCAAGACGAAGCATTGATTCCAGTTCTGCTGGTCTGAGACCGAACGATATCCATGGCCCGAGTTCACACATGTCCTCATAGTCCTTTGTAAGTAGGTAAGAGCGCTTCGATCTAACTGAGTAACCGAGATACGATACGGCACCCGAGTTGAGTAGGTCTACAAGGAGTCGCGCTCTATCAGCTCCGAAAGCTTTCCTATCAGTCGCTAGTAACGCAGGCACCGTCATAGGATTTCGAGTACCCGACTCAGAGACTACGCTTCGTAACTGCTGTCGTTCACGACGGAACCTCGAGAATCGCGGGCCTTGGATGAACCCAAGTTTTCGATAGAATTCGATGTTTTCATCGAAAGAATAGAGCGCTATGCGCTTCACCCCAGTTTTCTCTAAGTAGCCTATTGCATGTTTGACCAGAGCCTGACCGATGTGTTTTCCTCTCCGCGATTTCTCGACAACGACGTTACCGATCCAAGCGATTTGCTCACCGTAACTTGTAGTCGTTGCAAGGCCGGCCCTTCTCGCGTTTTCCATTGCGACAAAGCTGCCTCGTGGGTCGAGGCGCAGTATCCTAACGAAATCTCGGGCCGGGATTCCCCAATTTTCTTGGTCTGACAGTTGCACTGCCAAGCTAATGTCGCCACTGCGCATCTTTCTGATTCGTAGCATGTGGCAACAGCTTCAAGGGCGGGCTAGGGGTAAATGCGATTGATTAGACGTGGGAAGGCTATTGCGTCTCGGATGTGTTCAAGGCCGCAAACCCACGCTACAATTCTCTCGACGCCCATTCCAAAGCCTGAGTGCGGAACCGTTCCGTAGCGGCGAAGCTCCGTATACCATTTGTAATCGTCCGGATTCAATTCTTCCTCCTTTATCCTAGTAAGGAGTTGTTCGAGGACGTGAATGCGCTGTCCGCCTCCGGTAATCTCACCATATCCTTCTGGGGCGAGAAGGTCTACTGAGAGGGTGACCTTCGGGTTTTGCGGGTCAGGCATATGGTAGAATGCCTTGACTCCCTTCGGGAAACGGTTGACAAAAAATGGTGACTCAAAGTCTTGGGTGAGCACTTTCTCCTCCTCGTAACCGAGATCCTTTCCCCATTGGAGTGTGGGCATGGATTTTTGGATCCTTTCAACCGCTTCGTCGTATGTTATCCTCGGGAAGGGCGGTTGGATGTTAACTAGTTTGCTTGGGTCGCGGCCCAGCAGTTTCAAGTTTTCGGGCATCCCCTGTGCGATCTGGTGGCACATGTGTGTAACCAGCTCCTCCTCGAGTTCCATTAACCCTTCCAGCTCAAGCCAGGGCGCTTCAACTTCAAGATGCCAATATTCTGTAAGGTGTCTCCTAGTTCGAGATTTTTCAGCTCTGAAGGAGGGTGCGAGCGTAAAGATCTTGCCGACGCTTGCGATCATCGCTTCCGCATAGAGCTGCCAGCTTTGGGAAAGATATGCTTTCTGTTCGAAGTATTTGACTGAGAAAAGAGTCGATCCACCCTCCACCGCCGCATTTACGAGTATCGGGACTTGAACCTCGAGGTAACCGTGATCCATTAACCATCTACGGGCTTCCTCTATCAAGCGGCTTCTCAAGCGGATCGTGGCTTGCATTTTCTCGTTACGAATCCACAAGTGTCGATAATCCAACAAAAAATCCGGCCCGTGATACTTCTTCGCGATAGGATACCCATCCTGCGCAGGGAAAAGTACGCTCACCTTGTCTCCTTGGATTTCGTACCCTCGCGGCGCACGAGCATCCTTCGTCACTTCACCCGAAACTTCAATGGTGCTCTCGATTGGTGTAGCGCTGAGTTTTTCGAAGGTCTCCGGATCAATCTTATCCCTTTTCAACGTACATTGGATGACGCCTGAGCCATCACGAAGTTGTAGGAAAAGTATGCCCCCGCTACTGCGTATGTGGTGCAGCCATCCTCTCAGTGCAACGTGGCTGCCGTCGAATTTGCCATCCAATATTTCTTCAATAGTTTGAACACTATCCATCAACAGTCACCCTCGAAAAATCCTTGGTGCTTGCGATATGCAGGGTGTAGGTTAAACAGCCTCGGTTCGGATGTTAAAGCAGTCACTCATAGGTCGGGCACCTTGACGAAGCACTCGCGAATTGGTATTTAAGCTAATGTCAGGAAACCGACAATCGCTCGATTCGAAATTATCGTTTTCCGCCGTTCAGTTGCATTCGCACTAAGCCCCTGAAAGAACGTAATCACGCCCATCGGATTGAGAGCTACGAACAGGTGACTACGTTTGAACTCAAGTAATCCAGAAACGTGCTCTTGGTTCAATCGTCTCTAATGCTCAATAACACTTCAGCCTTTATGTAAATGGTTGTCTATTCTTGGGTTTTGAGCCGCATGTCGTCGATACTAAGCATGAACGTCAAGAGACTAGGCCAGATTCTGAAGGAAGGTGCTGAGGGTCAGGTTGGTGAAAGCGGCTTGCGGCTTGAAGGCGCAAGCCGCACTTACTGGCCCCTGGTCAGTAAATTGCTCATCTCAGACTTCAGGTATGACAGATCATACGAAACGGCTCAAGACCTATTCAAAACCCCTTCTGCCAGGTTTGCGGCGGTTGATGGCTCGATGGACCAGAACCTTTTGGGTGGTCTAGCAGTGTTCTGGGCTGGAGCATACGCGGCAACGGGATCGATCACCTACACAAGCGACCGAAGCCCGCGTGTAACCTACGACACCCATTTTGTCGAGAAGGGGCATGGACTTGCGAGTTGTGTTCCCATATACATTGATTCGATTCCTGACGTTGAGCCCCAAAGTGAGTCTGGGGGCCAGGCGATCTCAGGACCATTGACTGATCAATCCACGGTAGACAACTCAACCATAGCCAACTGGATCATGCTGTTTTCCGAGCTTTACCTAGCCTACAATATGGCGAAAACAAAAGAGTTCCAAATGATCTTGCTCGACCGATCACTCTCTGGCACACACTCCAGCCTCTTACATGACACCTCTAAACGAGCTCTCTGGAAACGTGAATGCGCCACCCTTCGACTTACCACCGATGGTTTGGGACTGGATGAGCAGGATCTGGCCTTCAGCAGATATCGCACCCCAGACGGTAACGGGCTGCTGCCGCCGCGCGGCGACTACCTCCGTCACTCGGCAATGTTTCTAATGGAACAACTCAAAACGGGCCCACTCAGCGCAGAAGAGCTTGCAAGCCGATTGAACATTAAGTCGGATTCGTTGAGAGTAGAAAAATTGGCTAGGTACTTGACCAAGGCTGCTAAGGAAGGAATGTACTTTCGCGAAGTCGATGGCAAATTTTCGTTGATGCCGAACCTATTGACGGCGTGGGAGCGAACTCAGAGAATGGTGGAGTATATTGGCCAACGCTTTTTCGCCAGCAACGTTGGGAATCCGCTTCGGATTACAGACGGCCGAGAGTCAAGGTGGTTAACCACCCTTGACCTAGCTTTCCTCTGTTTGTTTACTTTGAACATGCTAATTGAGAATTGCCGACTCAACAAGGTTCTGCTCATTGGAATAACCAAAGACACAACCGCAAGAGACATGATTACTCATCTCATCCCGCTATGCGTCGAACGCCACATTTGGGCTGGGAACGCGGAGCAGGTGGCGACTACTGATCGTATGTTGTTGCAGGCATTGAGCATGTTCCACCACGACCAAGTGCAAGTTCCGTGGGCCACCGTTGAGTATGACACATCGTTCCAAACCATTGTCGGGCGATTCAACGAGGTGAAGGGCGACATTTCTGGCGCCGTAAAGAACCGAGTAATCCAAGAGCAGCTCTTCGTCAAATCATATATTCAATTGGATAAGGCGAAGTCTGATGATCAGTTCAGAAGCAATGTCTTATTTATTGACCGGCTCTACCTACCCTCAGAGAAGGCACCAACTCTCATCCTGAAACATGAGTATGGAGGAGCGGTTGAAGAAGTAAGGCCAATTCTATGGCAAGAGGCATCCGCCCAGAATCGAATTCAAGAACTCATGATGGTTACACTGAAAGCCATGACTCATGCGAGCGTGCCAGAAGTATTCGGACACAATGAACCCCTATACATCGCGGATAAGATTGCCAAAGCCCAGCAAAGTAACGCGTCGCAAATGATCAGAGGGATGGGGCATTGGCTTGTCTCGCACCCAAAGTTGAGAAAGTACTCATTCTACATGAGCACCTTCCGATCACGAAGGAGCGAAATAGAAAATGCTAGAAACAGAACTTAAGGGTCAGTTCACGGACCTCGACGGTCGTTTCGATGGAAGGCTTGCTGCCGTCTACGCAATTAGGCGAACAGATGTCTCAGCTGAAACCACTGGCTTTTCTGCCAAATATGAGTGCCGCGTCAAGGCCCAATACCAAAGGGACCTTATGGGCCTTCTTGAAGAGGGAATGCTTCTCGCAGTACGCAATTTCAAAGCTAAGAAATACGGCGGAAAAAGATTCACCCTGCTTGAAGTCTCACGAATTGGGCCGGAGCATTTCGGCCTGCGAGGCCTCTCGGAACAGAGCTACTATCCATACCAGTTTGAAATTATCGAACAGAGTGTTGCCGATTGGGACACAGACGATAAGGCAACTATGATGATACAGTTGAGCGCAATACCTCTCAACTACGACCTGATTTTAGACGGGAGAGAACAGCGGTATTTCAAAGGCTTCACTTACCCCGTCGTAGGTGAACGCGTCTATATTCTAAACAAGGCCACAATCCATCGGATGTACAACCGAAAGCTCCTGGATGAGTTAGGGGTGGTATGGAGTGAAAAGATAGCCACCACGTTCGAGGCCAGAAAGGATCCACGCGTGGGCACTATTAAGATGTTTCAAGAGGAAGAGGGTGCGGTCCCGATCTATGTTAGTTTCGAGCGACTTGTACGCTACCACTTTGGTGTATTCTCCTTCACAGGCGGCGGCAAGAGTAACTTGCTATCCAACATCCTTCGAAGGATAATCTACCATTCCAAAAAGACGAAGACCGTTATCTTCGATATTTCGATGGAGTACCCATTCCTTTTGCAAGACGTATTTGTGGATAAGACAATTAACAGTAAGATAATTACCGAAGTGCCAGTCGCAGACGCCGACCACCTCCAGAAAATCGTAGTAACCCCCAGAGGCTTCGAGAAATATGACCTAACGTCGAATCTCGAGGACATATTTTCTCAAGGAAAATTGGGACATTACGCAGAGGCAGGAAGATCCCCGCCCACATTCGAGAATGTCCTAGACCAGGTTAGACTCTTAGAGAAGGGGGAAGGTGACAAACAGGTGAACCTGGATGCGATCCATGAAATTGAGGCGAATGTCATCGATTGGTTAAGGGATAATCGGACAGATCGCTTTAGTATTGTGACTCCGGAATTTCTCGACTATTTACAGTCAGTTGCTACAACTGCGGTAGAGAAATTCAAAGTTTGGAAGAGCGGTTCGCTCGCTGCTTGGGCCGGAACAAGGTCGGAGCTAAAGTCATCACTCAGTCATATCACGAAGACCATTGATGAGAACGCGTACACGACAGAAAAACTATTGGGACTCTTAGATGGCGATACGAGGCTACTTTGCCTGTCCATTGCAGAACCAAATATTATCAAGAAACTTGCCATCGATCTAACTACGGAGATGCTTAAGCGGAGGAAACGAGAATTTCAAGTTGAACCACAGATTCTGTTTGTCTTCGACGAAGCCCAAGAATTCATCCCGGCCTACGACAAAGCTAGAGGAATAGATCTTACCTGCACAAATAGAATCGAAACCTTGCTCAGACAGGGAAGAAAGTACGGGCTTGGTGGATGCGTCGCGACGCAGAGAATCGCTTACCTCAACACAAACGCACTCCAACAGCTGCATACCTACTTTGTAGGTCCGCTACCACGACCATATGATCGCAGCCTTGTGAGCAGCACGTTCACGATCGACCAGGGAATTCTTGAGAAGACCCTCGAGTTCGCCCCAGGACAATGGCTACTGTCTAGCTACATTGCGACGGGAATGGAAAACGTTCCCATATTCATAAACGCAGACAACTCCGAAGAAGAACTGAAGAGGGTTATCGCGGAACCAAAACCGTAATCCGGCATCGCTTAACTCCCTTCCCAGGACGCGTCAATCAACTAACTATTTAATCCGGTCAAGCTCTGCCCATACACTGTGAAGCTCCTTGACAGCACCAGATCAGCAACTAACAAAGAAACTGGCCGAGATGAAGACGTTTCTTGAGCGTCGCTTGAAGCAGCAAGAGGAAGAAGTAAACTATTTGCGGTCATTCTTGGAAGTTGTCGACACTCTTCTTACAGAGAGGAGCTTTAGGCCAGTTGACATCGGGCCTGTAACTGGCACGCCGGCAAGTAAGCCTCAAGCATCGGATAGAGCGCCTTCTGACAGTGTACCAATCATGACTACCGACGGTGTGCGGATTGCCTCGATCGCCATTGAGGGTAATGACCTTCGTGTTCTGCCCGAGCCGGGTATTAACCTAGATTCAAATTCCCCGCCCCTCAGGTCGTTCCTCTTGGCGAAAGTTTTGGATCCCATGCAGAGCAAAGATAGAGAGGCCGCGACGGCAGGTTCTCTGCAACCCGAAAAGATGCTTACGTACGATGTCGAGCAAGAGGAAGGCCGCCTCAAATCCATCCATGTGCAGAACTATGGGGACGACCGCAGGCTACTTGAATTAAAGAACGCAATAAGGTGGACGTTTCGAAGGATGTATGAGAAAGTGGGAGCGAAGTAAATCCGTTGGCAGCGCCTAACCGGGATCCTTGCTCCTCATGGTCAGACGCCTCAACGCTTCAGACGTGTGCTTCTCAACTTGATTCTGCAATTCGTTAAGCTTCTGCTCCGTTTGTTTCCTATACTCAGCATCTTTGATCTCTGTCAGATTCGTCGCTACGTTAGCGCTAGCGCCTTGGAATCCGGCTTGGGCTAGGAAGATGGCGGTTCGTATGTCTGAGAGCGCGTTCACGTTAGCGTATTCGGTAAGTTTACTGGCCACGTATGTAATTCGAGCAGCGAACTCTGCTGTTTCAAGTGGAACTTGAGCCGCGTCCTTAAGTCGCGTCTGTATCTCTTTGGACCTGGATTGTTTGTCGGAGTCGGTTTCTTTCGGCAAACGATATGCCTTCATTAGAGCATCGAAGCTTTGTGCGTCCCGGTCGACGAATGTGAGCGATTGCGTACGAAGCTTTTCGCTCTCAGCTAGAATTTCTTTAGCGGCGGGCCAGTACTTCTCGTATTCAACCTTCTTCAGGGTGAGTCTAGATACCATGCTGACAAGGCTTGCCGCGATGGCAACGGAGTAGGCTGAGGCGCTCCCTCCACCGGGAACCGGTTTTTCCGACGCAACTTCAGAGCTAAAGGCTACCAAGCTCATTGACACGAGTCGATCGGATTCTGATTCGGCGAGCTTATGCTCTAGGATTTGGTCTTTCTTGAAGCGGTGGAGCCTAAGATAGAACTCAGCGCTCGCAATCAATGCTTCCGTGGGAACCAGGCCGACGATTTCGCTTTCGACAACCTGTACACCGTGTCCCTCAGCAAGTGTTCGAACCAGTTCGAATGCCTTGAAGAGTTGAGTGGCTTTGTAATCGACCATGTTCATGGAGACTTGGACGATTCCGCGATCTTTTAGTTCGAACCCTAGCGCCTTTACTGCGGAGAGTCCGCCATCCTTACCTCTGACTTGTTTGGCGATTTGCTTGGCCACGTCTAGGTTGGCGGTGGCTAGGTTCACGTTGTACGCTATGAGTATCTGTCTTGCGCCTATCGCGGTAGCTCCTGCAGTTGGATGAATTGCGTTAGGTCCGAAGTCAGGCGTCTTATCGGGGGTTTTACCTATTTGCTCTCGCAACCCCTCGAATTCGCCCTTTCTAACATCAGCCAAGTTCTTTCGGTCGGGGCGCGTTGCCGCTGCCTCATACAAATAGACCGGAACCTTGAACCTAACTGCAAATTCCTTCGCAAAGTCCTTCGCTAATTTGACGCACTCTTCCATTGTAACGCCGGATATTGGAATGAAGGGTATGACGTCTACGGCCCCCATCCTAGGGTGCTCTCCTCTGTGTTTGTTCAGGTCGATAAGCTCGATAGCCTTCGCGCTGATCGCTAATCCAGCATCCTTCACGTCGTCGGGTTCGCCGACAAACGTCAAGACAGATCGATTGTGATTGACGTCCGATTCGACGTCCAAGACCTTAACATTTCTAGCTCGCGCCTCGTTGACAATGGCGTCAATCACTTCCTTTCTCCTTCCCTCGCTGAAATTAGGGACACACTCAACTAGTTTCAAAAATCGTCGTGCCCGAGGATGGGGCCCGAGGCTAATTTCGTTTCGGTCGATTCCCGAAAGGAATCAACTGTTCAATAAGGTGAGACATTCATACTCTAATCTCGGCTGGCGGAAGAATTTGACTGCAACAATAATGGATGGCAATCCGGTAGCCCGAACCATCAGATCGAAGATTAGGGATGGCGTTACCTCGCTCAGGAAGTCGAACATCGAACCCAGCCTCGTAACCATAATCGTGGGACGTGATCCGGCTTCGCAAGCCTACCTTAACACCAAGCACGCAGCGTGCACTGATGCAGGGATCAAGTCACGTAACATCGAATTACCGGTCAACACCCCTCAATCAGAGCTTGAGCAAATCATTCACGATCTGAATCAAGACAGGACAGTGACTGGCATTCTTCTTCAGCTTCCATTACCGAAGAGTCTTAATGATGCCGCGGCGGTCGCCTCAATTGCGAAAGAGAAGGACGTAGACGGGTTAAACCCGTGCAACCTCGGGCGATTGGCAGGGAAGGATGCAAAACTGGTCCCGTGTACACCAAAAGGAGTGATTATTCTTCTGAAGTATTATCAGGTCGGAATCGCCGGGAAACACGCAGTCATAATTAACCGAAGTAAATTGGTTGGAAGACCCTTGGCTCAGCTGTTATTAAACGAGGATGCTACCGTAACCGTTTGTCACTCAAAGACGAAGGAAATCGACATCATTTCGAGGCATGCCGACATTCTCATCACGGGGATCGGTCGGCGTTCCGAATTTACCGTCGGCCCCGATATGATTAAGCCGGGAGCAGCGGTTGTGGACATTGGTACCAGCAGTGTCGGCGGCAAACTAATGGGCGACGTTGACTTTGACAATGTAATTCGTATAGCGTCTTTCCTCACTCCTGTGCCTGGTGGCGTGGGTCCCCTAACGGTGTCGATGCTGTTATACAATTCTTTGGTTACCGCATCGATGCAGCATGACCTCGAAATGAAATTTGGTCTAGACGAATTGGCGTCAGGCGCCTAACGCAGGTGATGCTGAGATATGGTTGTTGACCGTATGTTTCGCACGATGATGTGATTAGTTCTCTTGCTTGCGACTCACGATGAAGTTGGATGGCGAGTCGGTTGATTAAACGGGCGACGTTCCACCTAACTTTTTAAACATCGATGCCGTAAGTAATAATCGTCGTGTATGTTTTGAGCGGAATCTGTTCCGTCGGGTCCCTGAACTGAGCGACATTTTCGGATGAAATTGCAGGAGGAGAGTAGATTGGACGCTCAGCTGCGCGTTGGTTTTGTCAGCACATATACTCCCAGGGAGTGTGGTATAGCAAGCTACACACGAAACCTCTCGCTGGCTTTACTGATGCGGGGGCACGTCCGCGAAAATGTAATTGTGGCGATAAACGAGGAAAGTGGAAATCTCTACTCCGACAAGAACGTAAGATTCACAATAGACCAGCACCTTCAGGATAGTTACCGAGCTGCAGCCTCGTTTCTCAACGATTCGAGCGTATCCGTTACGAGTGTGCAGCATGAATACGGAATATTCGGAGGCGAGTGGGGAGAGTATGTCCTGGACCTTTATTCGAACCTTGAGAAGCCCATTGTAACAACTTTTCACACGGTTATGGCGAAGCCGCCAGAAAAGGCACGCCTGGTTTTGGCTAAACTTACTGAAATGAGTCAGGCAGTAGTGGTCACGATAGCGTCTGCTGCAAAGCTCCTAGAGGATCAAACCGGTCTTGACCCAGGTCGAATTAGGGTGATAGGACATGGCGCTACTTCGCCAGAACGACGTATGGACCAGTACGCGAAGCGTGAGCTAGGGTTACAGAAACGCTTCGTTCTCGCGACTCTGGGGTTACTCAGTGAGGGAAAAGGAATTGAGTATGCGATTAAGGCACTCCCCCAACTCGTAAAGGAAAGGCCAGATCTTCTCTATCTGGTAATCGGCGAGACCCACCCCGAAGTTCGTAAGCACGAAGGAGAGGCCTACCGCGATAAGCTTGTTGCGCTCGCCAAGAGGATGGGAGTCGAGAACCATGTCAGATTCATTGACAACTTTCTGCCTGAAGACAGGCTGTCGAGATACCTGCAAGCAGTGGACGTCTATGTTGCGCCCTATCTCGGGAGAGATCAAGTTTCAAGCGGCACATTGACCCTGGCGCTTAGCCACGGAAAAGCTATAGTCTCAACACCATCGACTTTCTCAAAAGAAGTCTTGTCAGGAAACAGGGGCTTACTCTGCAAATTCGCCGATGCAAAGTCACTCGCTGGGTGCGTATATAGGATAATTGATGAGCCAGGGCTTAAACGTCAATTAGAAGCAAATGCATTCAAGTACGGCCGACAAGTAGGGTGGACAAGGGTAGCTGATGACTATGCTGACACCTTCAGACTTGCAACAAGATCTGCCCGAGTTGTGCGAGAAACTCGCCAAGTTGGTTAAGCTCGACCACCTCTTCGCTCTAACCGATGCGAACGCTGTAATCCAACACGCAAGGTTCTCAGTTCCTTACAGGAAGGAGGGTTACGCAGTAGATGACAATGCGCGGGCCCTTGTGCTCAGCGTTAAGGCGTCTCAATACTGGCCTGACAAGCGCCTCGCCGAACTACAGAAAAAACTCCTTAGTTTCCTGTTGCTAATGCAAGACGACAACGGGCAATTGCATAACTTCATGGACTTTTCCCTTGACCTCATAGATAAGCCGACGATAGGTGACCATCTCGGAAGAACACTTTGGGCAACAGGCGTCATATTGAATTCGCCGGTGCCAGAAGGAATGAAGGGATCTGCAAGGCTAGTCTTCGATCGAGCCCTTCCATGGGCCCGCATTTCAGATTCACCTCGAACAAAGGCTTACGCGTGTCTTGCCATCCATGAACGAATGCTCTCAGAACCTGATGACAAGAATCTAGAAACCGACCTCAAGGAAACTTCAGCAGATTTACTCAAAGCCTATCAGGTGAACAAAGACGGTGAGTGGCAGTGGTATGAGAGCATTCTTTCATATGATAATGCTCGGTTGAGTCAAGCGATGTTAGTAGCATACGAGCTTCTTCATGACGAGGTGCTACTAGAAGTGGGTGAAGAATCCCTGAGGTTCTTGAATAACGCGGAGACGCAGAATGGGGTTTGCGCTCCAATTGGTAACAACGGCTGGTACGCAAAGGGCAAAGCGAAGGCTCTGTACGACCAGCAACCCATCGAACCGGCAGCATTGGTCGAAGCGGCTGCAATTGCATACCGATTGACGCATGATAAATCGTATGAGAATATGGCTCGACGGGCGCTAGGATGGTTCTTCGGGATGAATACGAAAAATGCCATCGTTTACGATGTGGCATCAGGAGCATGCTATGATGGGTTCGGGGAGCGTGGACTTAACCAGAACCAAGGTGCAGAATCGACGATCGCATTCCTCCTAGCTGCAGAGGAATTCTTGACATGTTTCGGCCACACGGATTAACAGACTCAGTTCGACTTTTCGAGTTCGTCGAGAAATTGCTTCAGCGGCGCGTAGGCAACGCAGCACACAGTGTCCGCTCCGCCGTAATACACGAATAATGTTCCGTTTACTACCGTTGCTCCCTCGGGAAATACGACGTTCGACACTACGCCCTGTCTCTCAAACTGCATTTGAGGTTCTAGAATTGGTTCCCTACTGCGGGCTATTACTCTGGAGGGGTTTTCCGGGTCGAGAAGTATTGCACCCGCTCGATAAATGTGGTCTATACTTACACCATGATAGACGAGTAACCATCCACGATCTGTCTTGATCGGTGGAGGTCCGACACCAACCTTCCTCTGTTCCCACGGGAACTTCGACCTTACGACCTCGTAGTCGTCCAAGTGCTCTACGTAACTTTTCCAAAAATCCTTCGAGTTCTCTAGGTATGATATGTTGTCAAAGTAAGCGATCTGTATCTTTGATTCTAATCGGTGTAGTATAGCAATTTTCCCGGCAATGCGTTCTGGGAAGATCACGCAGTCCTTGTCATCGCGGTCCGGTCCAATCAAACCGTGTTTCTCAAAATTCTCGAAGTCAACGGTTGAGGCGAGCGCTATGCGGGGCCCGCGTCGAGAAAATGCCGTGTAGGTAACGTAATACCTTCCATCAAAAAGAGTAATCCGAGGATCTTCGCAGCCAAATTCCTCCCAGCCCGCAGAGGGTGAGACAACGGGCTTTTCGGAGCGATGGTGAATCTCGGTTCCGTTGTTGCTTCGCGCGTAGCCTAGTCTAGAAACTCTGTTTTCATCTACGGCGCGATAGAGCACGTGAATGGTTCCATTCTCGACAATTGCTCCAGGATTGAATGTGCCTTCAAGTTCCCACGATTTTTTGTTTCTCGGGACAATTATGGGGTTTCCTTCGAATCGAGTCAGCTTCAACAAAAAATGTATTTCACCCGAGCGTGGTCAAAGTGTATGTGGGGAGCGCAAGCGCGAAAGCAATATTTGCTTTACGCTTCAGAATCATACTAACAAGAACGATAGAGAAAAGCTAGGAAACCTCTTCCAACCGAACGTGCTCTCTGGAAATGGTTACCATTCCCAGACGTAGTAGCCTGTCCATGGGTTGTAGTAGAAATATCCGTACGGATAGGTTGGTGGGTATACATATGTCGGACACATTACCTGAGCTCTCATCATAAAGTGCTCACTTCCGTGGAGTTCTGCTATTGGCTACCTAGACCAAGAAATCTAAGTTCTTCATTGCACGGCGGTGATGGGCATTATGCCTACCGCTAACGGATAGGATTTCTACCGCAGGTTGGTAGACTGCCCGTTCTCTTATCCTCGCTAAAGATCGCAGTTGTGTATCGCAATGTTGCTTTGGAATTTGAGTTCATTCACCAAAGTTGTCATGATTCTACTATTTCCACGATGTACCTAGTGAACTTTCCAGGAGCCCATGTACTGGTCTGACAAGGCACCCTTCAATATTCCCCTCCCAATCAAGACGATCTGGATTGCCACTTTTCATGAAAAGATCCGTTGCTGGTAACACACGGATTGCTCCATTGTCGTTAGACACTATCAGCAAGCTTTTTCCATCCTTCCCGTTTTATCCTTGACGACGCAGGTTGATACCATCGTTACCCACGCGCAATTGTCCAAAGTGCCCTGCATGCGGGGGTTGCACGCAGAGATCGAACAATCGTTGGTTCTGTTTGTTTTGTAGGATCTACGTGTAGAAGTACACATTTCAACCAAGATTCAGCTCACTTCAAGGACGAATTGTTTTTCCGAAGTGGAAAATGTGTCCGTGGTGAACTCAGACTTTAAAGTAATGGCGCTAATACACCCATTTGGTCAGCACATTGAGCAAGTCAAGTTTGAAGACAGGGTTTATCGATATAGCCGCCGCACTTTACGTAATTGGCGGCGTCGTGAGCTTAGTCGTTAGTTTGGTCGCCGTCCCAATTTACAGCCTCTATCCATTCCAAATGCAATTCTTCAGCTTCGTATTCGCAGTTGTCCTGATCGTCGGGGTGATTTGCTCACTCGGCTCAATTCACTGCTTTACGTTGGCAACCAAGCGGTTGTTGCATGAAGCCGGAATGAGGGGGATTATCTTCGGTGCAATCCTCCTAGCCTTCAGCGTAGGCCTCGTTGGAACGAACCGGGACCTCAACACCGGTCTCGGAACTGCCAGCGCGATTCTCATCCTAATCGCGGGAGCGATCTCCTACGTTCTCCGGGATTCGGTACTCCCTCGGGCGCCCATGCTTATACGAGAACAAGTGGCTTCTCAGCAATAACCCCGTAAGGCACGCGGAGCCCCCACCACCTCACTTATTCGAGAGTAGCGTGTTGACTTCTTCTTTGATGGATGATGCGAGCACGCCGAATTTCTACCGAAGATCAATTGTTAGTTGACCGAGCCTCAGAGCTCGCTAGAAGAAGGATGTCTGAAAGGACTTCCGTCGCAGCTGTGCTCAAGACCAAGGAGAACAGAATCTTTCAAGGAGTAAACATCGAGGTGAGTGGTTCCGCGCCAAGTTCGTTCTGTGCCGAGTACGCAGCTGTTGGAACCATGGTATCTGAAGGTGCAACCGAAATTCTGACGATAGTTGCGGTCAATGGAAAGAAGAACATCGTGTTGCCTCCTTGTGGAAAGTGCAGGCAGCTGCTAAGGGAGTTTGGTAACCCCTACGTCATTCTCAAACTTCACGGCAGGCACGTTAAGGTAAGACTATCTGAGCTATATCCAGTCCAGGTTACGTAGCTAGCTCAGGATAAGAGATAGAAAGAACTACTCTAAGCATCAATGAACAATCACTATTGTACCTCATGTGCTGAAAGGTCATAACGCAAACAAGCGCACTTATTTGTTTGAGCCTTAATGCTGCTGTCTTATCATATGACGAGAGGTTGTAATACGACGCGACGCTGATAATCTAGCACTGTGATTTGAATGGCTGGACCACTGGAGGGTATTCGCGTTCTAGATGCTTCAAGGGTTCTCACTGGCCCGTTCTGCTCAATGGTGCTCGGAGATCTGGGTGCGGAAGTCATCAAGATTGAGATTCCAAAGACGGGAGACGACACTCGCCAGTGGGGTCCGCCTTTCATCCACGGAGAGAGTTCGTATTTTCTCTCAGTCAATCGGAACAAGAAGAGCATCACTTTAGATCTAAGCAAAGAAAAAGGCAGGGAGATTCTCTATGCCTTAGCCGAGAAGTCCGATGTTTTTCTTGAGAACTTCAGGCCGGGGGTAACAGAAAGACTGCAAGTTGATTACCCAACGTTAGCAAAGAAGAATCCTCGGCTAATCTATTGTTCCATAACGAGTTTCGGAGGCAGTGGGGAGTACCGAGATAGGATAGGTTACGATATTGTTCTGCAAGCCATGGGTGGCCTAATGGGAATTACTGGAGAACCCGGCAGACCGCCCGTTCGAATTGGCGTCGCTTTGTCTGACATTGGCGCCGGCATGTATGCCACAATAGCAATTCTCGCTGCTCTTGCATCTCGCGCACACGCGGACAAAGGTCAATGTATCGACATTTCGTTATTGGACAGCACTGTCTCGTTCATGACCTATATGGCAGGGAACTATTTCGCTACCGGGAAGAATCCTGAAAGAATGGGCTCCGCGCATCCCACGATTGTCCCATACCAGTGTTTCGAAACTTCGGACGAGCAGTTCATCACCGTAGCTATTGGAAACGACAAACTCTTCCAGAATTTCTGCAAGGCAATTCACAGAGAGTCGCTTGCAGATGATCAACGCTTTTCTACGAACCCCGGTCGAGTCATCAACAGAGGCGAGTTGGTCCCCCTCTTGGAAGAATTGTTCAAACAGAAACCCCGAGACGAATGGTTACGCATCCTGACGGAGGGGGGAGTTCCCGCCGGCCCGGTCTACTCACTTCAAGAGGTCTTCTCCGACCCACAAATTTTACACAGAGAGATGATTGTTCGAATAAAGCATCCAGCCGCGGGCGAAATCAGTCAGATCGGGATACCGATGAAATTCTCAAACACAACTCCAGAGATCAGATCTCCCCCACCATTACTCGGCGAGCATGTCGAATACGTGTTGGGAACGTTGCTTGGCTATGATGAGAAGCGAATCGCTCAGCTAAGAAGTGAAGGCGTGGTTTAGGGTTAAATTGATTTCTGTGTTTTCCAAAGGAACTTTGAATGCTTGCCTCGGCGCTTCTATTCTTGGCCAGCGACGATTCAGGATTCGTCACCAGCAAGGCTCTTCGGATCCCCTCTCGGATGGCAGCGTCCTCCATTCCGATCCTGGCATCATCCAGGTTCGAGGTAAACAGAAGTCGACCCTACATCAGGTTGTAAATTGGTGAGCTGAGGCATGTCACGCCACCGTCACCCTTCCAAAACTCTGACATATCGACTTCGATTGGCCTGTACCCAGCTTCTTTCAGCTTCGCATTTGTTGTCGCGCAACCTGATGGGATGAGCACTTTCCTCTCTCCCAAGTACAAAGCGTCGGCTGCGTAGGTTTCTTCCTTAGGTATGGAGATGAACTTGAAATCTGGAAATGATTTTGTATTAACTAGTTCGGGTGCTATGATCATCGTCATGTCGTTAAGGTAAGCGCAGCCGCACAACAGATGCATTAGTTCTGTCCTTACTGCCTTGACATTCATGTCTTTCAGGATGTGTGCCAGTTGTTGGATTCCTGAGGAGTTTGTGCGTTTGGATTTCCCAACAAACACGTCCTTCTCAGTCATTACAATATCGCCTCCCTCCAACGTACCGGGCTCCATAATCCAGCTCAGCCTGCCTGTCCTCGCGGATTTTCTTAGGTCATCAACCAGCGCCTTCTCTTCTCCTCGTCGGCGTGCTTCGCTAAACCTCCCAATTACTGAGGCTCGCGATCCTAGCAGTGCGGGGTCTTGCATAAAGACCGAGTCCGGAAAATTCTCTAGGGGCGGCAAAGCAATGACCTCGATCCCTGACTCCTTCAAGATGGAGCAGTATTGTCGGTGTTGTGCCTTGGCGAGGGTCACATCGATCTCGTCGCTATGAGGATTTGCCGAGACGCATTCACTGTAACTGTTCGGTGGCAGTCGCACAAACGCGGAGTCAAACAATCTTTCCAATTTGTCGCCTCGTTTTCACTCTTCCGACGTTGGAATTAAGATTGCTGAAGAGGCGTTTCGCCTTAGGCCTCGGCTAGGTAAAGAGTATCTTGGAGTTACATGACATTGTGATTTCGTCGGTGACAGGGTATACAGTATTGTCAGTCATGGTGGGGATAGTTTCAAACTATACGCTTCCAGTAAGCAGCGATTCTGTGTTAGGTTGACCGCCCGGGGGGGCTGTCGTAGATCACGGCCGCAGTGAGGTTCTATACATTTGCACTCTTGGGCTAAAGTAGAAAGTGTGCGTGTATCATTGTCGTAGTAATAGGTTGGCCAGAAAATGTCTTTGGATAGAACGCCAGACTGACATTCTCAGGAGGGTACCCGCCAGCAAAGAACTCACCTGATCAGGGTAATTGCTCTATTTGCTTCATTAGCACAGTAAGACGAATAATCCATCGTTCATGTACGGCTAAGTACCCTGGGTCAATCATCGGACTAGAGGCTATTTTACAACAACAACGCGGATAGGGTTTCCAATGTTACCCTCAACGATCTGCATTCCATCGTTCACATCCTCTAGCCGCACCTTGTGCGTTATCGAAGTAGAAAGATCAAGCTTCCGGGATTCAATGAGTTCGATCAACTTAGATAGTTCTGATTTCAAATGGTCGTCTGAGCCAATCAACGCCATTTCCTTTCCGATGATCGTTCTGTACGGAGAGAGCTGGATTTCATCCGGACTTACGCCCACTAAGACAACTCGACCGCCCATCCCGATGAATCGTATTGCATTCTCGATCGTTTTCCTCTGACCAACGTAATCCAAGACCACGTCAGCAAGCCGGCCCTCAGTTATCTCTTCTATGCGCTCTACTGGATCCACCGAATTCGCATTTACTACTTCGCTTGCTCCCATTCTAGCAGCTATTTCCAGCTTTCCTTCTGATATGTCCACAGCGATAACTCTCTTGGCTTTGAATATCTTGGAGGCTAGCTGGATGGCATGTGATCCAAGTCCACCGACCCCGTAGACTACGACAGTATCGTTATCTCCCACGTTTCCTCTTTTCAGTGAATGATAGGCGGTTGAAACTGCGCATCCAAGGATAGCGGCTTGCTCAAACGGTATGGTCTGTGGCAACTTCAAGACATTTCGCGCGGGAACTTTCACATACTCAGCTAGGCCGCCATCAACGGTCTTTCCTATCATCTGATACTTTGCGCAGTAGTGTTCTCTCCCAGTTCTGCAGTAATTGCAGCTCCCACAACTTATCACGTAGTGCACGAGAACTCTGTCTCCTTTCTCTACGCCTTCAACAGCGCCACCTGTTTCAGCGATCACTCCGGCGATCTCATGTCCAAGGGTTATGGGGAGTTCGCTGACTGGACTCACGCCATTGCGATAGTGTATATCCGAATGGCATATGCCTGCCCCTTGGACATCAACAAGAACATCCGCGGCACCAATTCTCGGGATCTCAACAGAGTCTATACTCAGTGCCTTGCCTACCTTATGTAACCTAGCGGCTTTCATCATTCATAATTACAACTTCTTCGGGTCGTTTCAGGCAAGTCCCTTGGAACCAAGTGACTTATAGTACTTATGTGGTGCCGAATTGGCTCCTGCCTCTTAATTCTGCACTAAATGTGGAACAAAACAAACTGCGTAAGAACTTGCAATTTTGGTTCAAGTCCAAATAATAAAAGTCATTTCCAACTCATTCATGAGTCGTTGATACTTTACCTGAATCGGGGCGGATATCGGGCGAGTGAACCTCTAATCGCAGCGGATACCCTGCAAGTGGCAATTTGTAGTAACCTATTCAAATTAGAAACACCACGCCGACCCTCTGCTCAAGGAGCGCATCCGGGTGCACCAGCACGTATCTTGAGCTTGCTACTGCGTTTATGATGCAGCGAAAGCGGAGAGGAGTCGTCGTTGGAAGCGAGGCTTCTCTCCTCTGCGGTCGGCTTTTCCCGTCTAAGCGTACCGTTATCCGCTATTAGCGGCTTACCGGTTCCTTACGGAGCTGATGTTGATTAGTAAGGTGATGGTGGGTGGAATGCCATATTAACGTCTCTTTCTCAAGTTGAGAGCTTGCAGATTAGTTGGCTTTTATGGGGCCGATGGGAAGGATCACGCGTTTGTGGGCTTCGTTTAGAATTTCTGCAACGGAGAGGTAGAATGCGCTGAAGCCACAGAAGACTCCTTCGATTCCGGCGACTAGTTGCAGTTGCGGGATAAAGTGTGCAGCAGTGAGCAGGAAAAAGAGTATTGCAACCGATAGGAATACTGTTTGAAGGGCTCTGTTGGTTTTCAGGGTTCCGAAGAACATCATTAACGAGAACAGGCCCCAAATGAAAAAGTATGCCGCCCATGCGGCGTTGTCGGGAGTAACTGCGGGGCGTTCGACGGTGGATATGATGATGAAGACGAGCGTTAGCCAGAATGCTCCGTAGGATGTGAATACGAGTGTTCCGAAGGTGTTTCCTTTCCGGAACTCCATTACGCCAGCTATTATTTGTGCAAGGCCGCCGTAGAACATTCCCATTGCGACGATTATGCTGCTTATTCCGAATAGACCCACGTTGGCTAGGTTCAGTAGGATCGTCGTCATCCCGAATCCCATTAAGCCAAGTGGTGCGGGGTTTGCTAGCAGAGATTCTTTCTGGCTCATCTCAGCTCATCTCCTTCTGGGAAATCAGCTTTTCATCTCGGCCTGCAATCCGCTGTATGCATTCTTCATTTCTTCTACGCTAGTTTCATCCTCGATCGTGGTCACGTCGCCGATGGTCCTATTCTCAACAACTGCCTTCATTACTCGTCGCATTATTTTGGCGGCCAGCGGATCTTCCTATTGTTGAGTTTCACCCTTAGAAGCTGAGCTTTATATAAAGATCCAAGTCCCCCTCCAGAGATGCCTTCACGTGAATGTTACCCGCAATCCGTACAGAACCTGCAATATCTACAGCCCTGCCCATGGCGGTGAGGCCGTGTATGCTAGCTTGAACAGCTCGCAATTGAGTTACAATTGCGGTTTAATTGACATCCAATTGCTCGAAGCTTTTCAACTCAGTTTGAATACCTCTTGAATACCTCAGAAAGGGTGCCGCACCTGAAAACAGGAACGCGGAAGTACAAGAGTATGAGAGACGGCCGAGGACTGGTTACTGCTAAGAAATGTACAAGTTAAGCAGCTTCCCAATGACCATGAACTTCAAGGCTGTCACGGAAAGGCGGCCAACCTTTTGCCTGGTTGACAATGCACATGGTCTAAGCTGGCCCCCGTAGTGGGGTTCATTTCAGCTGGTTGCTGAACTGTGCCACAGTGCGTTCCCTGGTCTTTTGTTCAAGTATGGCTTCTCTGAGGCCTAGGAGTTCGTATCTGGTTCTTTGCACGCTTGATTCGTCGTTTCCTTTCCGCTGCAACTTCTCCGTGAACTCATCAACCCAGGAACGCTGAACAGAAACAACCCCAATCCACTCTACAGGTATTAAGCACTGTCCGCTCAGATACCCCAGGTTCAGGTCATTTGAGCATCATATTTGTGACTGTCTTCATGGCGGACAGGCAAACAGGGTTAGACAGTTGAAGCCAATGAGCGTTACGGCGCGACGATCTGAAACTGAGGATTAGTGTCTCGCCTTTCTTATGGCGTAACCTGCGATGCTGTCGGCAGCATTTACTCCAGTAGCCTCAAGCAATCCATGAAAGCCTGGGGAAGCATTTACTTCGATAACGTAGGGTTCGTTCCCGACGGAGATTAAGTCCACCCCAGCTATTTCCACGCCTACAGCCTCTGCGGCCTTAGTGGCTGTTTCAGACTCTTCTCTCGTTGGTTTGTGCGTGATTCCATGCCCGCCAATATGGATGTTGCTTCTCCACTCGTTAGGGGCGGCCTTGCGTTTCATTGCAGCAACCACCTCTCCACCTACAAGGAACACGCGTATGTCTTCTCCAGGGTTTGGTAGGAATTTCTGAAGGCAGATCATTTGGTCGAGTTCAGACAATGTGTCGATTATCGGACCCGCCTCCTTCACGTCACGAACACGCATAACCCCGATTCCCTGAGTTCCGCTAAGCAGCTTCATTACCAGAGGAGGAGAGAGGTACTCAGTAGGTTCCTGAGTCTTGATCCTCGACGCGATAAGAACGCTTTCAGGAATCCTCACGTTCGCAGCGTAAAGGGCTTGAAGAGTGAGATACTTGTTCCTAGCTGTGGTAAGGCCTTCAATTGAGAGAGTAGAGGGGATGCTCATTAATTCGAAGTGTTTGAGCAGCATTACTCCTAGTTGGGTTAAGCTACGGCCGATGCGCGGTATCACTGCGCCTAAAGTAGAAAGCGACTTCTTTTCGTAGATTGCATCAACTTTTGCACCTAGCATGAGGTGTATTTCTGGCGTTTTGATGTACGCTGGTTCTACACCCTTCTTATTGAGAGCGTTGATAATCTCTGTTGTTGCCCAGAACTCCCGGTTTTTTGAGAGGACTCCAATCTGCATAGAAAAAGCCTTGGCTATTGCCTGCTTAATACTTGGTCTTCTCATAAATGGTGTGGCAGATGGCAGTGAAGAAGAAAGAGCCGATTGTAATCGGCCCGATAGAGTACGTGAAGGTCATAGGTCATCACGGTGAAGCGCGTGTCAAGGGCAAGGTGGACACAGGCGCGAGCAGGACTTCGATAGATGTGTGGCTCGCAGCCAACATAGGCCTCGGCCCGACCGTGGACGTGGCAAAAGTGAAATCCGCATTCTTGGACGAAGTTCGAACTCGACCGCTAGTCCGAGGTATCGTAGAAATCGCGGGGGTAAGATTCCCTTTACCTGTAACTGTTAATGATCGTTCAGACATGCGATACCCAGTTCTCATCGGAATGGATATTCTCAAGTCAGGAAGGTTCCTGATAGACCCTACTAAGAGAGCACCGAAATACGCCTCCAAGACACAGAAAACGAGTCCGCATGCCTCCTGAGAACGTCAATGAAGCATTTTTCAATGAGCCCGATTCAACTCGAATTGGCTGAAAATCTTTGCTCGCTGGTAGAGACTTCCTATCCGTAAGTGACCTTTCCCGCGACGAAATCCAATCATTGATGGATTTGGCGGTCAGGCTAAAGTCGGACTCGAAGCAAGGACCATTAGAGCATCGCTTAACCGGGAAGGTGATTGGGCTGCTATTCGAGAAACCCTCTACCCGAACCCGTGCGAGCTTCGAGACTGCAGTGTATCAGCTAGGAGGGCAAGCTATGTACCTCAGAGCTGATGAACTTCAGCTTGCACGCGGCGAACCCCTTAAGGACACCGCTAGAGTGCTAGGCTCATACCTCAGCGCTATCGTAATCAGGACATACGCTCATGAGAACCTGATCGAATTTGCTGAGTATGCCCCTGCTCCCATCATTAACGCTCTGAGTGATTTGGAGCACCCTACGCAGATCGTGTCAGACATGCTAACAGTGCTTGAGGCCAAAGGCGCCCTTCAAGGAATAAAGTTCGTGTGGGTTGGAGATGGAAATAATGTGTGTAATTCTTGGCTACTTGGAGCAGCAAGCGTCGGAATGAACATGGTCGTCTCATGTCCGAGAGGCTACGAGCCCAACAAGCAAATTCTCCAGAAAGCTAAGCTGCTCGCGAAAGATTCTGGCGGGAGCATAGGAGTTGTCTCTGATCCGGTCAAAGCGGCGGAAGGGGCAGATGTAATCTATACAGATGTCTGGGTAAGCATGGGCCAAGACAAGGAAAGGAGGAAGAAAGAGCGGGTGTTTAAGCCATATCAAATTAATGCGAAGCTTGTGTCAAGAGCCAAACCTGATGTTACGGTTATGCATTGTTTGCCCGCCCATCGAGGTTTGGAAATAACTGACGAAGTACTCGAAGGACCGAGGAGTATCGTCTGGAAGCAGGCTGAGAACAAACTTCACGGAGCACGTGCAGTGCTAGCTGCTTTCCTTGGCAGCTCCTAGCGTCTCTCCTTGCTCGAGGCTTACACGGTAGTCACGTGCCTTCTGTATCGTATCCTTCGCATTCTTGTAGGTGAGGCGGTCGTAAGACCTTTCGAAGGACATCCATTCGAAGCCTACATGTTCTCTTGATAGCCTGACGGCGTCGGTTTTTGATTCTAAGAGATAGAAGATGACTTCTTTGAAGACGGTGTTCCCAGCCCGCCTGTAATAGTAACCGATACGATGGCGGAAGCCCTCGATGAATGATACTTCCGTTATTCCAACCTCCTCTTGAGTCTCTCGTAGCACCGTTTCCTTTTCAGTTTCACCTCGCTCGACATGGCCTTTGACGAAATCCCAGTGACCGCCTTCGTAGTGTAGAAGTAGGTACTTGTTTTCTTTGAAAATTACCGCTCCGCATGATTTCTCAGATGCCATGATTCACTACACTCGGTGCGACTTCGTCACACAGGGACAGCCTTGGCTTAATCTCTTTGCCTGGGCACGGCCATTTCCCTGTAGAGGTAAAGCGCTGAAAAACGCTTATTGATTAAGCGTAGAAAATTCTAGGCTTTGTTGGCTACTTGGTCCGCTTTATCCTTGAGATCGGTCACTTTGTTCATGACACCATGCTGATCACAAAAGTAAATCAATTCTTGCTTATCAATTCCCTCACCAGAATAGTCTGCGGCGTTTTCTCTCATGCCTGTCATCTTCTTGCCACAAAGGGGACATTTCAAAGCATAAACCGACCCGATCCGTTCGCGATTTTCCGGACCAAGTAATCGCCTCAAACTATTAAGAACTTCAGTAATCGATCGACTAATCTTCGAAACCTTGCGTCAGATAGCTGCACTCCTTCCCAATCAGTTTCACACCAAGCATCCTAAGCGTGTTCATCGAGGGTACCAGCGGGAGGTAGGCCAGCTAATTCCCTTTCAATGTGTCTGTGTACCCGGTCCATTGTCTTCAACTGAGTGGGACTCGCTATACCAAGCATCTGCATGGTTTGAAGGCAGTTCTCGGGAGCGTAGCCGTGAAAATGGTTGTTGAATATGCCGAAGGTCTTTTTCGTGTTCTCTTGGACCGTTTTGATTTTCGGAATCCAGTCTTGAAGCTGCTTCTCCGTGTATCGGTAATCATACCATGGTCTCTCGTTATGTCCGTGCCACCTTATGTACCCTATATCTGAAGTAACATGGATCTCCGGTGGCAGGAGCGGTTCATCTACGATACAATATGCCGCTTGATATTTCGCAAGAATGCCCCAGGTAGCCTCATCCATCCACGACTTGTTACGAAATTCCACGACGTAATTGTAACGGTGAGGGAGAGCGGCCAAGAAATTTTCTAAGAGCCCGTCATCTCGCTTTAGTGAAGGTGGTAATTGTACAAGGAAACAACCTAAGCGGTCTTGAGTGAGAAGGGGGTCAAACAATTGGACGAAATTCTCCAACTCCGACACGCTGGCTTCGTCAAGCCTCAGGGCCAGATCATGGGTGAACTTTTGGTTGATTTTGGCGCTGAACATGAAGCCTCTCTTCGTATGCTTAGTCAAGCCTAAAATTGTCCCCTCGTTCGGAGCCTTGTAGAATGATGAATTCAGCTCCACAGTGTCAAAAACTGATGCATACTGTTGAAGCATGGTTTTCTCGTGGCCATATAGTGGTCCAACCCATTCCTTATACGACCACCCAGCGCAGCCAAAATACAGCCGGGCTGGTAGTTTTGAAGTCATTCTAATTTCGCCATTGGATTGGAAGGTGAAATTGCTGTTAACAGGAAGTCATTAAGCCGTTTATTTCACGATTATGGGGTGTTCTGTTCCTCTGGATAGTCGTAACGGTGAAGGCCTTACCTTAGGAAGCAAACCGCTAATATGCGTAGCTTCATTCATGACGCTGCCTCTGCCCCTCGACGGGTTTGGTAATGGAGTTGCTGTAGTTGAAATTCCTTGAACTCGCGAATACTTTCGAGAAGATTGACGCCACCACAAAACGCCTGGAGATGACGAGTCTACTGGTTGAACTGATCAAGAAAACTCCGAAGGAGGAGTTGAGCAAGGTAGTATACCTCCTACAGGGCAAGTTATATCCGGACTATGAGGGCGTAGAGCTAGGCCTGGCCGAAAAACTCCTCATGAAATCCGTCGCTCAGGTAACAGGGCGAACCGAGAAAGCAATTGAGGCGGACTTCAAGAAAACCGGCGATCTTGGAAGCACGATTGAAAATCTTGTCCAGAAAAAGTCGCAAACCACGTTGGCCAAACGGCCGCTAACCGTAGACTTGGTTTACAAAACTTTCGACAAGATCGCGAAAGCGGGAGGTTCGGGTTCCGTTGAAACAAAGGTCCGTCTCTTGACAAGTCTTCTGAACGATGCTAAACCAACAGAGTCCAAATACATCGCTCGAATGGCTGTCGGTAAGCTGCGGTTGGGCGTCGCCGACATGACCGTTCTTGACGCGCTCGCCGTAGCGTACGGAGGAAACAAGACCGCGAGGGAACCTCTTGAGCGAGCCTACAACCTCTCATCAGACCTAGGTTACGTCGCGGAGGTTCTAGCTCGCGAGGGGTTGGATGGCGTTGCTAAGTTCAAGATTAGTGTAGGGCGACCCGTTAGGCCGATGTTGTGTGAGCGCCTGCCAGACGCGGAAGGCATACTCGGAAAGCTAGGGGGAGAAGGGGCTGCCGAGTACAAGTATGATGGTCTTCGAATCCAAGCGCACCTAACTGGTAAGGATTTCCATCTTTTCTCAAGGCGGTTAGAGAACATAACGGAACAGTTTCCCGACGTAGCAGAGAACCTTCGTGGGAGCATCAACGCCAAGGAATCCATTGTCGAGGGCGAATGTGTTGCTGTGGATCCTAACACAGGTGACCTTCTTCCCTTCCAGGTCGTCTCGCAGCGGCGCGGAAGAAAATATGAGATCAGCAGGATGACTGATGAAGTTCCGGTAAGCGCCTTCCTGTTTGACATCCTCTACCTAGACGGACGAGACCTTACGCAACTGCCCTACCTCGAGAGGCGCAAGAAGCTCGTCGAAATTGCAAAGACCTCGGACAGGGTGTTCATCGCGCGACAAACTGTGGTCAACGAGGCTCGAAGACTGGAACAGCTAATGGACGAGGCCGTGGCCGCCGGGTGCGAAGGACTCGTCGTGAAGAATACATCACAGCAATCCGTCTATCAAGCAGGAGCCAGAGGGTGGCTCTGGATAAAGTACAAGCGCTCCTACAAAGCAGAGGTACAAGATACCTTTGATTTGGTTCCCGTTGGGGCTTTCGCCGGAAGAGGTAAGCGGGCGGGCCGGTACGGGGCACTGCTAATGGCAGTGTATAATCTGAAAGAGGAGGTTTTCGAAACGATTTGCAAATTGGGATCAGGGTTCACAGACGAAGATCTTGTCAATTTACCGAAGATTGCGGAGGGGACCATATCAAATCATAGAAACCCACGCGTCAACTCACTCATGGAGCCTGATGTCTGGTTCACACCATCGTTTGTGCTTGAGGTGGCTGCGGATGAAATTACCCTTTCACCACTTCACACGTGCGCCAGAGCAGCAATCAGGCCTGAAAGTGGACTGGCACTCAGGTTTCCGAGGTTTACGGGGAAATGGAGGAAAGACAAGAATCCGGAAGACGCGACGAGCACTGAGGAAGCTCTTGAAATGTACAAGAAACAGCTCAAGAGGATAGAATCCGAAACGTAGACCCTACAGCAATTGAATCAAGACGTTAGCGCAATCCTAAATGTGGACAATGCGTCTACGCTTAGGGGATTTCATCTTCCAGAATCCTGAAGCGTCCCTGTAATACTCTGCTGTCTCCAAGTGATGAGTCCTCAAGAGTACTAACAAGTATTCTTAGTATATATAAGCTTTCGCAATCCTCATTAAGCCTATGACCCCTTCTCAGGCCTCTAAAAGGTCGCCACGTTGTCACAAAACCTCGAGATCGTTCGTTTGCAGGGGTTCAGAGGGCAGTTCAGGATAACTATCCCACGAGAGATGGTTGAAAAGTTGAAGTGGCAAAAGGGCCAACCACTTTTCATCTCCCTAGAGGGAACGAAAATAATTGTCGAACCTGTGACCAAGCGTTGACTACAGAATGACGGGTAGGCCGTTAGAGGTTTTTGAGAGACCTGACAGGCATTACTTAGATTACTCAGAACCGCTAACTTGAACACACGCCGGGTTAGTAGCGTTTCGGATCTGCAATACTTCCAAATGTCACACGCTCCTCATAAAATGAGGTATCGAAACAACAGTATGCGTGTTACATGGATCGAGCGTCCGCAGGACTGATGCTTCTCTTTAGCTGCAAAGCGATGCGTAATCGTTGCTAGGCAAAACATTGGCTGCTAAGCAGAGAATGCCTGTGATTGACCGGTTATTGGCTCGGTGTTGGTTCGCTTTGGAATTCGCTGGGTTGGGTTGATGCAGGGGTAGGTAGTGTTTCTGCTGTGGGTTGAGCTTCGGGCATGGGCGGGGCCTTGACTTCGGGTTCGGGCGTTGGCTCTGGTGTTCGGACAGGGGCGACTTTAAGAGCTTGCTTTTTCGGTTTTGTCTTTTTCTTGCCCGTTCGTTTCGCTTTCTTCTTAGCACCCTTCTTCGCTTTTCGTTTAGTAGCCAAACAATCGCACCGCCCTAATGTCGAGGCCGTACCGGTAATAAAGCTTCCATGATTTCTCGTGACGAACTGACTGTTCTACCTGACCAGAGAACCCGGAATGAGGATGATATCGCACAATATTGCTGCGGCTTTAGATCTCGTTGCGACTACCACTGTACAAAACATTTTGAACAGAGCTCGCGATACAAAATGGACAAGGGGCGAAATATACTCTCGAAATTGACGTTGGTGCAATGTTTATGCACCTTTAAGATGTTGCCGAGAATGTGAAGGTCGCGGAAAGCTTAGGTGCAGAATCACTAATACCGGACCCTAGTTCCGGGAGTCATGTTTCTGGGATAAAGGAGAAGGGAAAAAATGGGTATAACTCACTCGCTGATTCGATTGTAAGTCGAGCTTTAAGATATCTAAGGTCTGATAACTGATTTATCCGAAGGTTTGGATCATGTTTAAGGTGGATAGTTATGAGTGGCGAACCAACTACTGAAATCAGTTTTGATGAGTTCAAGAAAGTCGACGCCAGGGTCGGCACAGTCACCCAAGTAGATCGAGTTCCAAGAACCGAGAAGCTCTACCGTATTCTCGTAGATCTAGGTCCACTTGGGGTTCGACAGACCTTGTCAAGCCTCGTAGGCTACTATGAGCCGAACGAGCTGGTGGGGCGGCGTGTAATTTTCCTATACAATCTAAAAGCGACGAAATTCTCGGGCGAAGTTTCCCAGGGCATGTTACTTGCTGCGGAACATGAATCCAAGCTTGCTCTTCTCACAACCGATCGCGAGATTCCCAACGGTGCAAGAATTACGTGACTTCCCCGACACTTGGCGTGTTGATGAGCCAATTTTGGGAATGATGTTCAACCTTTAAATGGAATGGTGTCCAATTTCACAGAATTCTGAAAGGTTAGGTTGAATTCTGGAAGGTTTTCGATTGCCGAGGAAAGGACCAACTGAACAGGACGTTCTGCGAATAGTGATGGAACTCGGCGACATGGGCATTCTGCAATCCGAACTCTGGAGACAACTTACAGCCGACAGCCGCGAAGGGTCGAGGGCAATCTTGCGACTGGAGAAGAAGGGGCTGATCGCACGGAAGAAGGAACTTCATGATGGTCGTTGGACTTACAGGGTTTTCGCGAAAAGGCGTTACTCGACCATTGACTCCATAGTTGACATACCTTGCGCTTTTTGCGACCTCGTCGGAAATTGCCCTCAGGCTTGGATTATGAACCCGAATAAATGCGAGAACCTTACCAAGTGGATGCAGGGCCTCGCGGAATCTGCTAAAGCGGTAGCCAAAAGTGCCGAGTGAATGGTTACGTCAACGTAAGAGGGATCAATATCATCGCCTCGCGAGGGCATCGGGTTTCCGCAGCAGGGCTGCATTCAAGCTGCTGCAGATAAACAAACGATACCACTTCATCAAACCCGGACAGAGGGTTCTAGACTTTGGGGCTGCACCAGGTGGATGGTTACAGGCAGCTCGGCAGGTGGTAGGTAACTCAGGCTTCGTCTTCGGAGTAGACATCCAAACCATCACCGCCTTACCATTTAGGAATGTTTTGACTATGATTGAGGACCTAACCAAGCCTGAAGTCATCGATGAAATCAGGAAAGCCGCTGGCCCGAGCTTTGACGTGGTTCTCTCTGATCTCGCTCCAAATGTTTCGGGGGTTTGGGAGATAGATCACGCGCGTCAGATTGAGTTGGCTAGGTGCGCGGTCAGGGTAGGGGGTGTGATGTTGCGAGCTTCGGGGAATATGCTCGTTAAGGTATTCCAAGGGTCGGAGGTAAAGGAGTTCCAAGACTACATGCGATCTCTGTTTCATGAGTTTAGGATTGTAAAACCTCCAGCCAGTCGTGCGGAGAGTGCGGAGGTATACTTTCTAGGACTAGGGTTCGTCGGTGAGCGTACGGAATAGGGAAGCTATTCGTGCGGTCGGTGCATCAGTGCGAAAGCCGGTGGGATTGAGGTGTGTTCTCGACGCCTGATACCCGTTCTCTCGGAGTGAAGCGAGGAGGGTGGAGATTGGAGGAGGCTTCGTTCGAAAAGCGGCGGCTGCTGCGTCCGTAGTATAATAGAATGGTGGTGCGTCAAGTTCATTCTCTATGCAGTTGAGTATTTTCTGAATTTCTGAAAGGCGCGTTGAAAGGAGGAGGGGTGTATGTTGAATCATTCTGCTAACCGTCGGTCGATCCCAGAGCGGGCCAAGCCAAAATGGGCCACCAACTAATGTCTGGGATGCGCAGTTGTCACATTTCTCCCGAATTGAAGAGAGGAATGGGGTGGTGGTTCGGTTTAGGCAGTTGGGACAGTGAGTAACAAATCCTAGGTTGCGTAGGGATTCATTCGCCGCTTTCCTCCCCTTGATCACGGTGGCGTAGAGCCTTGCGTAGTGGTCGGTTGCGTGTGAGAAGGCGAGATTAATGCCCAGCTCAAGTTTGGCCGCGGTGGTCGTGAGAGCGCTAGCCATAGCTCTGAGGGCGACTTCTTTCTCAAACTCTGCCCTGATCGGGACAACGCCGTATTTCCGTTTGCAGGCTCCTGGCCGAGCTCCTGAAAGTGGACCCATATCTGTTGCTGTAGCTGCTAAAACTCCGCCCGCCTCGGTTGCTCGTAGAGCGCATTCGAAGAAGGGGGACGGAGAACCGAAGGGGTCCAAGTCAATAAGATCAAACCTCTCACGTGGATTCTTTGCCAGTAGGGTATATGCTTCAGATTGGATGACGAAGACTTTGTCTTCCACTTTGTTCAGCCGAACCGTTTCCCGAGCTAGTTCCACCGCGTCTGGTTGCCTGTCAGCCGCGACGACGCTAGCAACGTTGGGTGTTTCTAGCGCGTAACGCACGGCTCTGACCCCGGAACCAGCCATGGGGTCGCATAGCTGAAGTCTTCTATCCTTCAGGAAGTGCGAGATAGTAAAAAGAATGGCGAGGTCACGGTTGAGGCTCATCTTGGGATTGTAGAATACTTTTCTGGAGTGGGAGGTGAATTGTAACCTCGCTCTTCCTTCCACTACCACGATGGGATGGGTTTGGGGCGAGGGTGAAGTGTCTTTATGCGTTAGCGATAATTCTCTGCGCAATTTCTGTTGGCATCCTATCCCGGTTTTCAGGAGTGATTTCGAGGATTAGGTATTTTGGGTTCGACCTTATGGATGAGGTCAGCGGGTGGTAGGCCCGTTTATGAATGGTCCCGAGAAAGTGTTTCTGTGACGCTAAGCCATTTTCAACGGCTTGGATGAATAAGGTGCTGAAGAGTGCCATTGGGCCTAATTCGTCAACGACGACGATCTCTGAATCTCTAACCGCCCTCTCGATTACCCTAACTCCCACTCGCTCAATCTCACTGAGATTCACTCGGTATTTGCCAACCCGCGGCCCTTCTTGCAGGCCAACGCGGGCGAGAGTTCCCTTTTCATGTGTAACCAGGTCTTCAAGGCCGAAACCCACACGTATTCCATCTTCACGTATCTCCCCCGATAACATTCCACCAACCTCTACACCCCGCAGGATTAGTACCTCCGCCGTCCTCCTCACTGCAGTTGTTTTCCCAGATCCAGGCTCGCCGGTGAGAAACAGTCGGTGGGGGTCCATGAGGGTAGCGCAGGTGTCGTAACTATTAACTTCTAGACTACCTGCTTACCACCAGATTCACCGTTGGCCAAACTCATTGCTGGCGTTGACGACGTTGGGAGAGGCCCAATCATGGGCCCCCTTGTCATCGCCGGCGTACTTATCCCGGATGAAGCTCAAGAGGGACTTACGGCGATGGGTGTCAGAGATTCGAAGTTACTTACGCCCGAAGCTCGTACCCGGCTGGATGCGAAGATCCGAAGCGTCGCGACCAAGGTCGCCTTTGTTGAGGCACAGCCGAAAGAGATCGATAACTTCGTCCTGCACGGTGGCCGACTCAGGAGACTGAACTTTCTGGAGGCAAGAATGATGGCCCAAGTTATCGGCCAATTAGGGCCCGAGGAAGCCTACGTGGACGCATCCGACGTAAATGAAGCGAGGTATGCAGAGAGTATTCGTGAATTCCTTCCTGACCATTTGAAGGGAATAAAGATCTTCTCCGAACACCATGCTGACAGGACTTACCCAGTGGTCTCAGCCGCCAGCATCATAGCCAAGGTGATGCGAGATGCCGCTATTGAAAGTCTTCATGGTGACTACGGTGACTTTGGTTCCGGCTATATTACAGACCCCAAGACGATGTCTTTCCTTCGGGAATGGCGACACACCCATGTCGAGTACCCACCAATCGTTCGCCTATCATGGAAGACGATAAAGGAAATTGAGGCCGAAATCGGTCAGACTAGGTTCGACGCGTAGTCGGACAACTCTTTAGGTATCCCGAACCCTATGACTACTAGGCTATGGAATCTTCGAACGAGCTCGCTGACATCAGGCCTGTAAAGGAATAGCGGGTCCTGGTCAGAATACATCGCATGATAGCCAGCGCTTGTTCTTCCCAAGATCTTCTTCACCGTGAATTCTTCAACTCTATCGCCTGAGATCGTGTACACTGACCTCCCCAACTCCATTCTTCGCAGAACGATGAAGGGCAGTTTCAGGCTCCCGTGATGTCCTGGCGGAACGATCTTAGCTAATTCTTCGATTTCGGATTTCTTCATGAGAATCGTAGAGCCATCCACCGTAGGAATCGTTGGATTCTCTTCGGCGAGTAGTTCCTTCAAGCTTCTTCTTTGCTTCGGTAGGTGTGTGTTGAGTTTTCTGAGTTCGCGGCTGAGAAGGGCATCGAAGGTCCTCTCTAGTGTGCTCTTTGAGTTGAACGTGTAACCTACTCCTTAGTTAGATAGACGAGAGCGTGGTCCTTCTCGTAGGGTTCAAGCCGCACTGTTTGAATCATGTTGAAGTGCCTCTGACGAAGAACTTCTATCTCCTGCTTGAAAACGTCGGTTGGTTCCATTGTCACATCGACGCTCCTCGACTTAATTGCAATTAGTGCCGCACCCTTCGGTTTCAGGAAAAGGTCCGCGTTGTCTGCGAGAATTTTTGCTTGTTCAGGTTGGGCAACGTCGGAATAAATCACGTCAACCTGGCTGACAATGGATTTGTACTTTTCTGGTAATCGAGCATCGGCAAGGACTGGGTACACATTTGTGCGGTTTTCGCAGAGTGTATCGATTAGCTCGCGCATACTTCTCTGAGCAAACTCTACACAGTAAACCCGTCCATTATCTTCGACAATGTCGCTCACGTGGCTAGCGGTAGTTCCAGACGCGGATCCTAAGTATAGCACACTCGAGCCATGACGAATGGGTAGGATGTCTAGGTGGCGCAGTATCGCGGCTGACAGCTTACTCCTGTATGCGTCCCACGTGCGATATTCCGATTCGCCGTCGCTGACCAACCTCTCCCCGTATACGCTTATTGTGGGCGCTAGGTTCTTTGTTGCCAGACGTCTGCTATGATCCTCGAGGGAGACCCAGTAGACACCCTCGAAGTTCTCATGTGGCTTAACGTCTGCGTGCATGTTCTTTCTTCTTCGTGGGCGGTGGCGGAGCGGTCTTGTACCTCTCTTTTATCTCGTCGACTTTCTTACTGACGTTGTCCCTAAGTTTCTCCCCGATGAATTCGCCTCCGAAAGCGTCGACCCTCGAGGCTATGCTGAGTTTTCCTGACAGCGCCCTCGCGATCTTTCCCCTTTGCCAGCGGGGCGACTGGTGGATGGCGGTGTTTTGGAAGATTACTCCGTGTTTCGGAGGTCTCGCTCCAGTTTTTAGTGAACGGAACAGCGCCTTCTCCGCGCCGAGAACTTGCAGTGTACTCGCCGGCATCTTCGCCAAGTTCTCAAGACTTCCCGCGATCGATATGAGTCTCGCCGAGAGGGAAGCTCCAACGATCGCCGTCATATTAGGAGCGATTTGTTTGAGTGAATCCTCAACAAAACTTTCACTTTTCTCTCTGAACTTGTATAAGTCCAGCATAAGCCCACAGAATGCTTGGAGAACCAGCAAGTCTGAATCGTCTATGTTCGCGCCCATCGACCTCGACGCTGCCTTCGCTATTTCCTCCGCCTTCTCTTTGGGCACACCTTCGCCTACTAGGGCTTCAGAGGTGAAGTTCTGCCTATTCCCTAGCTTAGCCACGAGCCGAGCGTACATGTCATGTTTCTCAACGACCCTGTCCATTTCCGGAAAATGAAGGCCGTACCATTCTCGAACGCGACCGGCAAGAAGGTTCAGGACTTTGTCCAAATCGTCCATCGCCCGAACGGCTTGAACCGCGCTCAGATCGCGTTTCGCAGCCGCGCTAGCGATTCCGAGTCGTGCTAACTCCAGCGTCACCTTGCGCGCGAACTCATTGTAACCGCGTGGGGTCTTCAGTGATGGTGTGGCAAGGGACTGTTGGTTCAACCACTTGTCTCGATCTTTCTCTTCGGTAGCAAGGCGGTTGCGGAACTGCTCGGTGAGGGGGCTTCCCATTGCCGAGGCTTTGATTCCTCCTTCTCTTTCGGCCGTCCTCGCAAGTTGCTCACTATCGAATATTATGGGGGAGTACTTCTCGGAGGTCCGTTTGAGTATCTCCAGGATTGGTATAGTGATCTTTCCGTCTTGAATATTCTTCAGCTCTAATGCTGCGTTTTTCGGATCGGCTGAGAAAAGCAGCCTTTCGATGATGGCCGCTTTCTCGTCGAGAATGAATACGCCCACTGGCGTTTCAACGAAATATGCTTGCAAGTCGCGGTTCTCCGATTCAGGCGTCTGTTGCTTAAGTGAATGCTAGTTGTTCGCGGCTTGAATAAACCTTTGTCGATAATCTAGCATTGCGTTGCTTGAGACATCGTTGGTTGATCGTTCGTTGACGGGTTAGAGCTCCGTGTCATGATTAGACACGTGAATGCTCTAATCGATTAAGCGTGCCCAAAGTTGTCGTGGCGAAGGTAACCTAGAAAAGTTGGCATTACCGGAAGATTGAGAATTAGGGGGTGAGTATGATTACTTCTGTTTCTTCGTTTGCTTGGTCCACGTCGAAATGACTCGGCTGATCTGTTCTGGCCACTGAATCTCTCCTCCACACTTGTCGCAGTATTTGTTGTTCAGGAAGGCCTCGCGCTTGCAATTCTCGCAGAAGAACCGTTTCTGTTGTTGAAGCTTCTCGGTTACTGTGATACTCTTAGCCTCCGCATCGTTGGCCTAGGTATAGGAAGATAATATGTTGATTTACGCTACCTCGGAATCAATCTCGACCAGGTTCAGGGGCGTCGTTACACAACATCATAGCAAAAGCCTGAGGAAAGAGAAGATGAACAACTCCATGACGATATTCGTCGAAGGCGACGCATTATGCATGGGTTGATGCGGGTGGGATGCGGTTAAGTAATATTGACTTCGATCGAGTTATAACCGGTTGCGCCGTTCGGGAATGGTTGCGAATCAGCCGAATCCTGGGCTTGTCCACTACCGTCGGTCGCTCTCACAATTATGGTTTGGTTTCCGTTCGTCGTTGGCGTCCATTCGTACGCCCATAAGACCCACGAGTAAGGTGACTTCGGTGTCTTCAATTCGGCCGGGTTCCAAGTAGATCCGCCATCAGTGCTAACTTCGACCTTGCTGATACCCCTGTCCCCAGCGAACGCTACGCCTGCGATTGGTAATGAGCCGCTAACCTGAGCCCCTGCTTGAGGGTAGTAGATGATTGAGGTTGTGTTTACTTGAGCATTATTCGTCCACCCGCGCTCTTGCCAGTATCCAAGGTAGACGCTGTCCGAGACCTCGATTCCAGTAATCCACTTCGCATTCATCATACCATAAAGACCAGGTATAATTGCACGCAACGGAGAACCGTGTTCCGTCAGGAGTAGCTCGTCGTTCATCTTGTATGCCAGCAAGGCGCCTGGCTCAAGAGCCCGCTGAATCGGTATCCCAACCGAATACCCTTCGGCACAATGGAAGATAACGTAGATAGCGTCGGAGCTGAGACCGGCTTGATTCAGAATTGTTGCGAGAGGTACGCCAGTCCATTTTGCGTTGCTGATTAGGGCGCCGGGAGGATTGACAGTATTACTTACGCATTCTAGGGTTGCGTATTCATCTGAAGTTGCCATGGCTAGAAGGTCGTTCTTTGTTATTGTGAGTTCGCGGTTCACTTCTCCTGTGACACTCAGCGTCCACTGATCGAAGTCGATCTGCGGTGGGAATGAATCTATATCAACTCGGTAGAAGATTCGCGTATCAGTTACTTCTGAAGCAACTAGGTCAGCAATACGCGGGTCACTGAAGATATCTGGAGCGCCGGTTAGAGTAACGGGACCTTGTTCGGTGTTGACCGGGATCGGAGTATTACTTTGAATTAACGGTTGCCCAGAAAAAAGTGACAGCCCTAATCTAGAGGCGAAATATACGACTGCAATAGCTAACGCGCCCAAACCAACCGTCTTTAACAGTTTGCGGCGTTCGGGAGTCAAGGTAATTGTTGGTTGCATGACGGTGGGGTGAACAATTTGCATACTCGAAACCACGTAGGCCGCAAAACCAAGATCAATCACAACTGCGAGGGCCGCAACAAGGGCCCAGCCTGATATCGAGGAGAGCACTGATACGCTCGAAGCGAATTCCGCTTCGAGTCCTAGAGTGAGAACTGTTGTGATAGCAGTTCCGATGCCAATCAACTGCCACTTTGCAATCTTGCGCCTTGAGAGGAAGCCCATTCCTGTGGCGATTGCTCCGTATAGGATTACGAAGATGACTGAGGCAAATGTCAGGGCGCCGTATTTCGCGTATTCGCGAAGGTTATCGACCGCGACTGATTGAACGGAGCCTGGGACGGGGTTGATTAGGAGTTGGAATATTGCTTCGGGCGGGTAAGGTAGGCCAAGTAGTTCGGTGCTAATGTAGAATACTAGGATTGCAATTGCCCCGGCGATTATCCCTATCAGAAAACATCTTTTGTACGAAGGTGGCGAACTCAAGTCGTGCCCTCCATAGATGGGACTGTCGGCGTTGAAAAGGCTTCAGGCAACATGACACCCCAATTGCCTAGATAGTTGGCCTTACAGGCAGCCATGATGTGGATTCTTCGTGCCACCGATGCTCGCCGAAGGTGGATGGCTAAGAGATTCGATATAGCGATAGACCAACATAAGGCCCAATTTATGCCCAAATGCGATAGCGGCACCCGTAAGGGAACCCTTTAAGAGTGGTTTTTTCGAGGTTGATACCTGCTATCTAGGAAGCTTCCTCCGGGTTTGAAGCTCTTGCCTATCGTTGAGGAATCGTCCGCAGGTTGGACAAACGTACGTGCCGACGAATTCGACAATCATTGGGTTTCGTGACGGATGGACTCCTTAGCAGGTCTTAGAGATTTACCAATGTGTCACCCAAATGTTGCCCGGTTTTTCACGCAATTATCATTAGGTTACTGCTTCCGTTTCCTTCCTAAGCAAGGTGCAGTTGACCACTTACTTGCCACGTTAGCCTGTTCGTCCTAAGCAGCACTAGATTTTGATTACAAGGCCGAATC
>Ga0187856_1000283_pt1 | contig 47391 bp, 50 predicted proteins | sample June2016WEW_8_40_FD_132443 | JGI IMG/M metagenome (GOLD analysis project Ga0187856, IMG submission 132443) | Peatland microbial communities from SPRUCE experiment site at the Marcell Experimental Forest, Minnesota, USA - June2016WEW_8_40 | ecosystem: Environmental > Terrestrial > Soil > Wetlands... | reverse complement strand
TCAGCCGCACAACGTACTTCTTGACCGCAATCTCTTTCCCCGCCACGAACCACCTCCATCGCTGCATCGCGGCGACAGAGATTCAGAAAAACACCGCAGAATCAAGGACGCGGGCGACTAGAGTGCGACGTCACCCTCCAACTTCTCGTCGAGATCGACTTGAAGCTTTTTCAGGGCGCGTCGCATGACGGCGAAGGTTGCTGCCGGCAGATCGCGCAAGTTGCGCCCTCCCGCGATGTCCTTCTCGATCAGCCCAAGAAACGCGGCGAGTGCCGGATCGCGATGCTCGGCTTGCGGATTATGAACCGTGACGCGGCCGCCCTCGATGCGGTATGCAATTTTGCCGCCGTAATCGACGCCAAGTGCTTGGCGCACCGCCTTGGGCACCGTCGTCTGTCCCTTCGCGGTGATCGTGCTGGTTTCTTCGATGATCGTGGGCATACTCGATCCTCTCAACGCCAACGACAAATGTAAGGATTCTTCCTTACAACGTCAACCTCAACTCGCGTGAGGGGCATTCCGCTAACTGCTCCATCGGCGCCGATCGATGCGGTATGCGCGACGCCACGCGCCGAAATCTACAGCTCCGAAGGTTTGATGCAGTGCAACCCGCAGTCGCCTCCACCCCGCCGAGGGCGAGACCGGAAGCTTAGATTCTGGCGATGCCGCTCTGCCACCGACATAAATTCCGAGCGTAGATAGGCTTCAGTCAAATCGGCTTATGTCCGTCGACGCTGCAACTATGAGTTTATCTCATTACGGCTTTGCCGCCTCGACAGCCAAGTCGATCCACACCGGCACGTGATCTGACGGCTTTTCCCAGCTGCGCACGTGGCGGTCGATGCCCACGTCGGTGAGCCGGTCGGCGGCTTCGGGCGAGAGCAGTACGTGATCGATGCGGATGCCGTTGTTCTTCTGCCAGGCACCGGCTTGATAGTCCCAGAACGTATAGAGGCCGGGTTCGTCGCTCGTCGCGCGCACGGCATCGGTCAAGCCGAGATGAATGAGCGCGCGAAATTCGGCGCGCGTGCGTGGCAGGAACAGCGCGTCGCTGACCCAAGCCTGAGGATTGCGCGCATCGGCGGAATCCGGAATGACGTTGTAATCGCCGGCGAGAATGAGCGGCTCCTGCAGCGAAAGCCGTTCCCGCACGTAGGCTGAAAGCCGTTTCATCCAGCCGATTTTGTATGAATATTTATCGGTGGCGGGTGGGTTGCCGTTGGGCAAGTAGATGCTCGCGATCCGTAGTGCGCCGTGCGCCGTCGAAACCGCCGCTTCGATGAAGCGGGCGTGATCGTCTTGGTTGTCGCCGGGAAGGCCCATGCTCACTTCGTCGAAGGGGAATTTCGACAGCAGCGCCACGCCGTTGAACGTTTTTTGTCCATGCACAGCGAGATTGTAGCCGAGCGCCTCGAACGGCTCACGCGGGAAGGCGTCGTCGACGCATTTCGTCTCCTGCAAGCAGACAATGTCGGGCTTGCGTTCGGCGAGCCAAGCGAGCGCCGAGTCGAGCCGTTGCTTGATCGAATTGACGTTCCAAGTGGCGATGCGCATGGGTTCGAATATCCGAGGACAGCAGAGGCGAGAAATATTCTATGCTTGTCGTCATCTCATGTGGGCACAGAAATCTTGCCGTACACGTCAATCAGCGTCTTTGCCATATTGCCCCAGGTTCGCGTCAGGATATTGCTGCGGCCGGTTTTTCCCATCTCGTCTGCACTCTCCCAGGTCAGCGATTTTATTGCTTGCTCAAGTCCAGCTCGGCAACCCGGCGGGTAAAGTATTCCGGTGCCGGGCGGAATATCTTCGGGAAGGCAACCTGTGTGCGGCGCAATCACGGCACGTCCCAGGGAGTGCGCCAACACGGCAACACCTGATGTCGTTACGCCGTGATAGGGAAGCACTGCGGCATTGGCGGCGGCAAACAAGACCGATACGGTCTCGGAAGGGATGTGCTCGAACTTGAGCATCATATTCGGGCGCTGTCCGGCCCGTCGTACCAGGTCCGCAATGTCGGCGCCTCGGCCCGGCTCGCCGGCGACGATTAACAAGTAGTCCGGCGATACTTCGGCGGACATCAGATCGATCAATGATGTTAGCCCTTTGTATCCCCGCACCATGCCGAACGCCAGGAGGATAAATCGGCTTTGGTGTAGGCCTAGCCGCGCTCTTGCGACGGATCGCGTCGGCGGGGCTGGGTAGGCATCGGCAAAATGCGGATGCGGTGCGACCGTTATAGACGACCGCGGAGCGCCGAATCGATCGGTCATCGTTTTGGCGGACGTTTCGCAGTGACAGATCAGCTGGTCCGATATGGCAACGAATTCGGCAACTGCGGCATTTTCGGTTTCCACGAAGATCGGATCGTGCCGAATGACGTTGTGGACCGTCCAGACGATCTTCCACCCCGATCGGCGCGCGCAACGCAGGATATTGATGACCGCCTTGAGTTTGCTTTCCTGTTCGCCGCGGCTCTCTGCTGAGTAAAGCGTATAGGGCCAGTGTAGGTGCAGAACACGAACTCCGTCACCGACCTGCTCGAAAGCAATCGAAGCGAACTCGCGTCGTGCCACGGCAACGCCTGCAGCTGTCAACGCTTCTTGGAACAACTGCAAATAAGGATTGGATGTTATCTTGTCGACTAAATGCACCTCGATTGTCGCCGACTTGCCGGTCATTTCGGTCGGTGTTCCGGATTCCTGCCAAGCTGACGGTCGGTGGCCATCATTCTCCCCATGGCCGCGAGCAGCAGACGATTTCCCTCATAGGGTAATCGCCCATGCAGCATGAGCACGTTATCGAGGACGATCACGTCGCCGGGCTCAAGCATCACAGTGATTGATTCCCGCCTTATGGCCTCACGGATTTCATCCAACGCGTCAACGTCCAATGGCGTGCCGTCTTCAAATCGGCAGGCGTGGTAGAGATCGAATTCGGTGCCGCTGGCGACGACCGTGCGCCAGGCTTCCCGTCCCGCATTCGACACATGCCAGCGGTGCGAAGGGGAGAAGAACACGCGTTCTTGTGTGCTTGGATGGCTGATGACGGCCGGTACCGTTTCGGCGACGAAAAGGTCGTTATTCGGATTCCAGTGGAACTCGGCGCCGAGTTTGGTCAAGATGCTGGTCACCTTATCGCGATCCTCAGTTTCAAAGGTTTGACGCCATGTTTTGGTGGGACCCGCTTCGTTTTTCAGGTTTTGAATGTAGGTGACACGATTGTTCGTGTATAATTCAACGGTATGACGGCTAAGCCTTCGCAGTAAGCGCCTGCCATCAACTAGAGAGGTTTCGCCGCCTGTGATGGCTGCGGTCAGGCAATTGAACATGATCAGGTCGGGATAGACCGCAGAATAGGCCTTCTCGTTGTGCGGAGAGATTGCGCGGGTGCTCGGCAGGTCGGACGAGTTATAGATGCCATCGCCCAGCATCTGCCGTGGCGCGTCTCCGCCGGTATAACGCATTGGCGATCCTACTAGCGCATGCGCTATGGCGCTGAACTTGTTGATGCTGTCAATTGAAAAGCCCCTGAAAATGACCGCGCCTGAGCGCCATAGTTCCCGATACAGACCCGCTCGATCCTCGGACAGACGAGCGAGCAGGTTCGCTTTGACTTGGCAGGCCGCGGCGCGTTCTGATTCGACGACCGGAATTTCGGCGAGGGCGTGGTGGGTCATCTTTCCGATACTGCCGCTCCTCGACATGAGTCCACACTGGGGCGACCAGGGCTTATACACCGGCTTCCGAAGCGATGATCCGTGCTTGCGGGCCTGCGGTTGTAGGAAGGGTAATAGAAATTGATTAGGACTTGCGGACAATGAAGCACGGCATCGCGACCGAATTCCGCCACGATGCGTTCTGCGAAGTCCAAGTCGTTGTGGCGCCGGTCAGGTCGGACCGCGCCCTGCGCCCTATTGATCTCGCACCGGTTGGGATGCCAGGTGCGCCACAGCGACGACAGGCGGCGAAACACCGATGCCCGATGGACCATCGCATTAGTGTCGATATATCCGGTCCTGCCGAAGTTGCCTGTAGTGAAATCGGAATCTGAAAACACGGCCCAATCGCCCCCCTCGGCGACCAGCACGCGCGCGTCCTGTCGGACCGCTCTCGACTTTTCATAGGGACTGTAGAAATTGCGCGAGTTGCAATAGCACAACATGACGGTCGGATTATCAAACAACACCGCTGTCATAACCTCAAGGAAAGTCGGCTCCCACGTATTGTCATCGTCTAGGTATGCGATCAGGCTTCCCTGAGCGAGTTTCAGGCCGTCGTTTCGCGGCTCCCACTCGATATGGCCGTTGCGGCTGTTGCGAGTGTTGGTGACGACGGCGATCCTGTCGTCTTTTCCGCAGTACCAGCGCAGAAGGTCGGCGGTCCCGTCACAAGACGCATCGTCGACGATGATCAATTGAAAGTCGCAAAGTGTTTGGCAAAGCACGCTCTCGACGGCGAAGAGCAGCGAACTTTCCGAATTGTAGGTCGGCATTATCACGCTCACGAGCGGGCGTGCGGCTCGAGCGCGACAGTTCTCGTTGGCGTCAATCGTAAACACCGAACTAGACACCCAATCGGTTCAATTGATATAAAGATAATCGATAAATATGAAATTACAAGTTGCAAGGCGTGGCGCTTAGCTCAGTTGAGCGCCCGCGACTGGAGACACTCGTTCGTCCGCTTGGAGGGATAGCGGCACGATGCTGAAATTCATTGCGAACGATCCGGTCGGGAAAGGCATTCATCGCAGCGGCTGGCCCTATGCTCTGCGAGCGCTCAAAACGCATTTAGGCGCGTCACCGGCAGGAGTGCTATTGGACGATTATATCGAGCGCACCTTCTTCTACGGTCGCAATGATCAATTGCGCAGCCCGCATACCGAGCCTTGGATTGGGATTTGCCATCATCCGCCTTCCATGCCCTCTTGGTATGCCCGTCGCGGCCTGCGAAGCCTCGACGACAGTGCCTGTTGGCAGGCAAGTTTGCCGTCGCTCAGGCTTCTTGTGACACTTGCCGAAAGCTCGACCCAGTGGGCGATCAAAAATTGGGGCAAACCCTGCGTCACCATACGTCATCCGACCGCCGTCCCACGATTGAAATGGTCGATGAGTCGCTACAGCTGTAATCCGAACAAGCGCCTCATCCAAATAGGATCATATTTGCGCAACACGCACGCGATCTATCAATTGCGCGCGCCCAACACATTGCGGAAAACGCGTCTCGTGCAGTCGGCAGTTTGGATTGATAACGCACACAAAAGATGCGCAGTTGCGTTCGAGCATCGCCCTTACGTCGGTGACGTCGATGAGATCGCGTCGCTGAAAGCTGACGAATTCGATCGATTGCTGTCGGAAAATATCGTCTTCCTAGAGCTGATTTCGGCCGCCGCGAGCAATACGATCGTGGAATGTATCGCCAGAAATACCCCGATCGTGCTCAACCGGCTCGATGGGCCGGAATATTATCTCGGGAAGCAATATCCGCTCTTCTATGACGAGATCGGCGAGGTCGAGTCATTGTTGACCGACCAGAAAATTGCCTCTGCGCATCTTTATCTCAAGACGCTCGATAAGTCCTGGATCAGCGGACGGGCCTTCGCTGCCGCGGTCGAGTCCGCGTGCAAGGCCTATGTGCCCGAATTTCGAACCGATCGGCCGGCGTCGGCGGCGCTTTGATGCCGCCGGCCTCGATGGTCGGCAGTCGTGCGTATTGAATGGCCGATAATCTAAAGCGCGAAGCTGGTGCCGCAGCCGCACGAGGCGGTGGCCAGCGGATTGTGGACTTTGAAGGCCGATCCGATCAGGTCATCGACGAAGTCGATCTCGGCGCCGGCCATGTAATTGACCGAGACCGGATCGATCAGCACCGTGGCGCCGGCGCGCTCGATCACGATGTCATCGTCCGCCTTGGCGTGTTCGGTGTCGAATTTGTATTGGAAGCCGGAGCAGCCGCCGCCCGCGACGCTGACGCGCAGCATGGTGCCCGCCGGTTCCTGGCGGAGGATTTCGCCGATCCTGCGCGCCGCCCGCTCGCTCACGGTGATGTTGGCCGCCATTCTCTCATCTCCGGCCGGGAACTCGATTGCCACGGCATCACCACGATAGTTAAGTGCAGCCCAGGCCGAGGTCAATTGCGGAGGCCGGGCAGACCGATGGCGATTTATGCCGCAACGCTTCGCGCGCCCTATGCGTGCGACCCGGGCGAGAGCCGCGGGCGGCTCCATCCGGAGCCCGCCAGCTTAGGCCGCAGCCCCTTTCGCCGCGACTGCGACCGCATCATCCACTCGACCGCCTTTCGCCGCCTCAAGCACAAGACTCAGGTGTTCGTGTTCGACGAGGGCGACCACTTCCGCACGCGGCTCACCCACACGCTCGAAGTCGCGCAGGTCGCGCGTGCGCTTGCCCGAGCGCTTGGCCTCGACGAGGACCTCGCCGAGGCGCTGGCGCTCGCCCACGACCTCGGCCATCCGCCGTTTGGACATGCCGGCGAGCGCGCGCTCGACGAGTGCCTCAGCGTCTTCGGCGGCTTCGATCATAATGCGCAGACTTTACGGGTGGTGACCGCGCTGGAACGCCGCTACCCGACCTTCGACGGGCTCAACCTCACCTGGGAAACGCTCGAAGGCCTGGTCAAGCACAATGGTCCGCTCACCGACCGGGACGGAAAGCCGCTCGGCCATTATCGCGCGCACGGCATTCCCGAGACGATCCGGCATTACGTCCGGGAGCAGGACCTCCAATTGTGGAGCTTTCCGAGCGTGGAGGCGCAGGTCGCCGCCTTTGCCGACGATATCGCCTACGACGCCCACGACATCGACGACGGGCTCCGCGCCGAGCTGTTCAGCCTCGATGAGATTGCCGCTGTCGCGCTCCCGGGCACGATCATCGCCGACATCCGCGCGACCTATCCGTGGCTCGATGCCGGGCGCCTCGTCCACGAGTTCATCCGTCGGCTGATCGGCCTCCTTATCGAGGATGTTATCGCCGAGACCGGGCGCCGGCTTGCCGCGCTGGCGCCGCGCTCGGCCGACGACGTGCGGCGAGCGCCATCGGGGGTCGCGGGATTCTCGCCTGTGATCGCGGAGGCCGACCGCGCCATCAAGGGCTTTCTCGAGACGCGCATGTATCGTCATGCGCGGATCAAGCGCGTCATGGACGAAGCAGCCCGCGTGATCCGCGATCTCTTTGCGCACTACAGCACGCATCCCGACGATCTGTCGGCGGAATGGAGGGAAGGGCTCGCCGGCGTTGACGAGGCGGCCCGCGCCCGCCGCATCGCCGATTTCATCGCCGGCATGACCGACCGCTATGCGCTTGCTGAACATGCGCGGCTTTTTGACTCGACACCGGAATTGCGTTAGGCGCGCGGCGCTGCAACATGGCGCCGCAACGTCGATTTCTTATGGTAGCGCATAATATTTTCGCCGAAATGCTCGATCGCGTTCGCCGCGCGAACGATGATTTGATTGCAGCCGGCGTTTTGCCGGCCGGCATTGATCTGTCGCGCGTTACGGTCGAGCCGCCCCGCGATCCGACACACGGCGACATGGCGACCAATGCCGCCATGGTGCTCGCCAAGGATGCCGGCAAGAAGCCGCGCGAACTTGCGGAGGTGATCGCGCAAAAACTTCGTGCCGACGATCTGATCGGCAAGGTCGAGGTCGCCGGGCCGGGCTTCATCAATCTCACACTCAAGCCTTCCGCCTGGATCACGGCGCTGCGTAATGCGGTGCAGCTCGGTCCGCATTACGGCGAGAGCGATGTCGGCCGCGGCGCGGCGGTCAACGTCGAATATGTCTCGGCAAATCCCACCGGACCTATGCATATCGGTCATTGCCGCGGCGCAGTGTTCGGCGACGCGCTGGCTAACCTGCTCGCCTTCACCGGCTTCAAGGTCACCCGCGAATATTACGTCAATGATGCCGGTGCGCAGGTCGATGCGTTAGCGCGTTCAGTTTACTGGCGGTACTCCAAACTTCGTGGCAACGAGCGTCCAATCCCTGAGGGCTTTTATCCGGGCGAGTATGTGGAAGAAGTGGCCTTAAAGATCAGCCAACTCTACGGCGATACGCTGATTGGTATTCCCGAAAAAGATTGGTTCCCAATCGTTCGCAAAGACGCCATTCACGCAATGATTTACAGTATTCAGAGGGACCTCGACACCCTCGACATTAGGCACGACGTCTTCTTTAACGAAAGTTCTCTCGTAGCGGGTTCATCGGATCGGGTTGGCGCCACGATAAGAGCGCTTCGCCAGCGCGGCTACGTCTACGAAGGCCGGTTGCCGCCTCCAAGGGGCGCCCCTGTCGAGGACTGGGAAGATCGGGAACAGATGCTGTTCCGTTCAACAGCGTTCGGCGATGACATCGATCGTCCACTCAAGAAATCCGACGGGTCCTACACTTATTTCGCGTTCGATATCGCGTATCACGCCGACAAGATTCGGCGCGGCTTTCGCGCTCTGATCGATGTCTGGGGTGCCGACCACGGCGGCTACATCAAGCGCATGAAAGCGGCCGTGGCCGCGCTGAGCGACGGGACGGCCGAACTCGACGTCAAGCTCATCCAGCTTGTGAGGTTGTTGCGCGCTGGCGAGCCTGTCAAAATGTCCAAGCGGGCAGGGGAGTTCGTGACGCTTCGTGAAGTCGTGGATGAAGTCGAGCGGGACGCCGTCCGCTTCATGATGTTGTTCCGCAAGAACGATGCCGTGCTCGACTTCGACCTCGCCAAGGTGATTGAGCAATCGCGCGACAACCCTGTATTCTATGTCCAGTACGGCCACGCCCGCGGCCAATCGGTGTTTCGCAACGCTCGCGAGGCGTTTTCCGAGTTACCAGCCGATTTCAGTGATCCGGTTGTCCTCGCCGAAGTGGATTTAGAGCGGCTTTCAGATCCGACGGAACTCGCCCTGATGCGGCGGATTGCCCTTTACCCGCGGGTGGTCGAGGCTGCTTCGGTTGCCCACGAGCCCCACCGAATCGCCTTTTATCTGTTCGATTTAGCGAGCGAATTTCATGCGCTTTGGACGCTCGGCAATAGCTCGCCACATTTACGCTTCATTATCCAGAATGATCGACAAATGACTGTGGCTCGCCTTGTGCTTGTACAGGGAGTTGTCACGGTGCTCGCGTCGGGGCTCGCGTTACTCGGCGTCCAGGCGCCGAATGAGATGCGGTAATTCCCCTCTGTGCCGTTGGGGGAACGAACGGCAAGGGCAGTCGAGGGGAATAGCTGACCGATGTTGTTTCAACGCCTGAATCGGGGCGAGTTCGATGGCTGACAACAATTTTCGCTCCTACCGCAGCCGCGATCCCCTGGCGCGGGACGAAGTCAATCCGACTGCGCGCGAAGGAGCAGGCGATCCGCTTGCGGAGCTGGCTCGGCTCATCGGCCAGACCGACCCGTATGCCGAGGGCGGCCGACATGAAGCTTATGGTCCGGGGCAATCCGGCGACGACACGACGGCTCCCGGCCTCGATTGGGCGGCCGACGACAGCTATGCCGAGCGGCACGATCGTGCGCAAGACCACTACGTCCCACCGCCGCCCCCGCCGCCTCTACCGCCTGCGCCTGCCGATTCGTATCCATCTTATGCGGCGCAAGAACGCGGCTATGAGAATGAGCCAGCGGCCAGCGGTCGATATTTTTCCGGCCCAGCGACAAAGTTCAGTGGCTTCCGTGAGGATGCCGGTGACCATTCGACAGCTGACGATGCCCATTACCGCGGCGAAGAAGCGCCAGTTTCATCCGGCAGGCCGGCATCGGCTTTCGCGGCAGCAGGGCCTGAGGACACCTACGAGGCTGACGAGCAGGAGCACGATGGCGGTCAAGCTTACGCCGCGGATGATTATTACGACGATCCGCCGAGCCCTCGCCGGCGGGTTGGTTTGGTCGTCGTGATGGCGGTGCTGGGCCTGGCGGTGATCGGGACCGCGGGCGCATTCGCCTATCGCGCTATGTTCGGTGGTTCCATGCTGCCGACGCTCCCCGCTATCATCAAGGCGAGCAACGGCCCGAACAAGATCGTGCCGAGCTACGGCGACGCCCAAGCGAGCAATCCAAGCCAAGCTGGAGCAGCGAGCGCCGGGTCGACCGAAAATCTCGTCTCGCGTGAGGAGCAGCCGGTCAATATGGAACCGCTGAAAGCGGCCCCCCGTGTTGTTTCGACCATTCCGGTTTTGCCCGGTCAGAGCTCGGCCCCACCCGCGCCCGTCGCGCCGGCGCCGACTGCTGCCGCGCCGGCGACTCCTTCGCCCGGCGGCGCTCCGCCGGCGCCAACGGCGGGCCCCCTCCCGCCGGCCGCCGCGGCGCCGGCGCCGGTTTCGTCGGAGCCGAAGAAAATCCACACCGTGACTATCCGGGCCGATCCGTCGCGCGGCTTGGACGCAGCGCCTGTTCCGCCCACGCCCACTGCCCGTAGCGCGGCACGGCCGGCATCATCGCCGGCACCAAAGCCGAGCACGGTGGCAAGCACGCCGCCCGCTGGGCCGAACGCGCCTCTTTCGATCGTCCCCGGCGACTCACCCGCTCCGGCACCAACGCTAGCGCCGGCGCGCACGCGCACGGCAGCCGCGCCAATGTCGGTAGGGAGCGCAGCACCCGTCACCGGGATCGCGGCAACCCCGTCACCCGGCGGCGGCTATGCGGTGCAAGTCACGTCCCAGCGCAGCGAGGCCGATGCGCAGACCGCGTTCCGGGCGCTGCGGGCCAAATTCCCCAATCAGCTCAGCGGCCGCGAGCCGATCATTCGCCGCGCCGATCTCGGCGCCAAGGGAGTGTACTACCGCGCCCTTGTCGGCCCCTTTGCCTCGACGGAAGAGGCCGCCGGAATGTGCAGCAGCCTGAAGGCTGCAGGCGGCAATTGCATCGTCCAGAGAAATTGACCCCCACGCGCTTGACCCTGGTGCGGCGCGCGGGCTAAGCGGCCGCGATGCGCGCTTTCATTACCGGCATTGCCGGACCTGCGCTGACGGACAAGGAGCGAGCATTCCTGCGCAAGGCGCAGCCATGGGGTTTCATCCTTTTTCGGCGCAACGTCGCCGGGCCCGAAGCGTTGCGCGATCTGATCGATGACGTGAGGAAAACCCTAGGACGTGCCGCCCCGGCGCTGATCGACCAGGAGGGCGGCCGCGTGCAACGCCTTGGCCCGCCGCAATGGCCGACTTATCCGCCCGGCGCCGCCTATGGCGCGCTTTACGATCGCGATCGGGAAATGGGTCTTGCTGCGGCGCGGCTTGGTGCCCGCCTGATCGCCGCCGATCTTGCGCCGCTGGGCATCGACGTCGATTGCATGCCGATCGCGGACCTGCTGGTTGCCGGTGCCGATCCGGTGGTCGGGGACCGCGCCTATGGCAGCGAGCCCGCCAAGGTGGCCGCCATTGCCAAAGCGATTGCGCAAGGATTGACCGAGGGCGGCGTGTTGCCTGTCGTCAAGCACATCCCCGGCCACGGCCGGGCGACCGCGGACAGCCACAAAAGGCTGCCTGTAGTTAACGCCGACCGGGCAGTGCTCGAGGCGACCGATTTCGCCGCTTTCCGTCCGCTCGCGGCGCTCCCGCTCGCTATGACCGCGCATGTTGTGTTTACAGCTATCGACCCCATCGCGCCCGCCACCATTTCGGCAATTATAGTGCGTGACGTGATTCGTGATTCGATCGGCTTCGAAGGCTTGTTAATGAGCGACGATATTTCCATGGGCGCCCTATCGGGCTCGGTCGGCGAACGCACCCGCGCGGCGATCGCGGCCGGTTGCGATCTGGTGCTTCACTGCAACGGCGAGATGTTGGAAATGCTCGCGGTTGCGGCCGAGGCGCCCTTGCTGGCCGGCGAAGTTGCGCGCCGCGCCGCGGCCGCTCTGGCGACCAAGAGGCCGGCGGTGCCCATCGATCTTGCCGCAGCCCGTGCCGAGTTTTTGAGGCTCATGACCGGCGCCTGGCAGCCGGCACAGGGATACGCATGATCGCCGAGGACTTGCAGTTTGTCACCGAACTCCCCGAGCGGGCCGCGGACGAGCCCGCGCTGATGATCGACGTCGAGGGATTCGAAGGACCGCTCGACCTCCTGCTGACGCTCGCCCGCCAGCAGAAGGTGGACCTTGCCAAAATCTCGATCCTGGCGCTCGCCGACCAGTACCTCGCTTTCATCGAAGCGGCGCGCAAGCTGCGCCTGGAGCTCGCCGCCGATTACCTGGTGATGGCGGCGTGGCTCGCCTATCTGAAATCGCGCTTGCTGCTGCCCGACCAAGCCGAGCCCGACGGCTTCAGCGCCGAAGACATGGCGACTGCGCTAGCCCAGCGTCTGCGGCGGCTCGAGGCGATCCGGCAGGTGGCCGAGCAATTGCTCAATCGGCCGCAGCTCGGCCGCGAGGTTTTTCCGCGTGGCCGGCCGGAGCCGATTGCCGAGATCAAGCGGCCGCAATGGTCGGCGACGCTCTACGACCTGCTTTCAGCCTATGCGGTGCAGCGGCAGAAACAGGCAAGGGCTTTCGTGCGGGTGCCGAAGCGTACGGTCTGGTCGCTCGCCGAAGCGCGTGAGGCACTCGAACGGCTCATCGGCCGTGCCACAGACTGGTGCCTGCTCGACCAGTATCTCCTCGCCTACATGGTCGAACCTTCGCTCGCCGCGACGATTCGTGCCTCGAGCTTTGCTGCGGCACTCGAATTGGTGCGCGAAGGCCGCCTTGAAGTGCACCAGCACGCGGCGTTTGCTCCGCTTTACGTCCGCAAGCGGCGGGATCAGGGCGAAGGCGGGGTTGCGGTGGAACCGGGGAATGGATGAGGGGGAGACCGAAATGATCTCTAATGTCGCGGAGATGCGTGTGATCGTCGGCGACAAAGAACACGAGGAGCGCGCCGAGGAGTTGCGCATCCTCGAAGCGCTGCTATTTGCCGCCGAGGAGCCTCTCGACGAGAAGGTTCTGGCCGCGCGGCTGCCGGCCGGCGCCGACCTACGCGCGCTGCTCCTGCGATTAGAAAAGGAATATGCGCCGCGGGGCGTGAATCTCGTGCGCGTCGGCGGCAAATGGTCGCTGCGGACGGCGAGCGATCTCGCCTGGCTGCTGACGCGGGAAACGGTGGTGACAAAGAAGCTCTCGCGCGCCGCCATCGAGACGCTGGCCATCGTCGCCTATCATCAGCCGGTGACGCGCGCCGAAATCGAGGACATTCGCGGCGTGACCACCTCGAAGGGTACACTCGATGTGCTGCTGGAGACCGGCTGGATTCGTCTGCGCGGCCGCCGCAAGGCGCCCGGTCGGCCGGTGACGTATGGAACCACCGAGGCGTTCATGTCGCATTTTGGGCTTGATGCGCTCACCGACCTCCCCGGCCTGGACGAACTCAAGGGCGCGGGTCTCATGGAAAAATCGCTGCCAGCCGGCTTCACAGTCCCGGTGCCTTCCGACGATCCTGCGTTGCGGGAGGACGAAGAGCCGCTGGAACCCGGCGACCTCGATTTCGGCCTCGCGCCGCCAGCCGAACGTGTCGAGGAATAGGCCGGGGCGTCTCACTTCGGCGTGATGGCCGCCTGCGGCTTGACGGCATTCGTGTTATGCTTGTTTTTGCCGTCCCCCACGCCTAGTTTCTGGCTAAATTCGCGGACTTACCGCGGGCGCTGCTGCGCACGGAGGATTCCATGGGCTCGCTGAGCATCTGGCATTGGATGATCGTTATCGCCGTAGGACTTCTGCTCTTCGGCGGGCGCGGCAAGATTTCGGACCTGATGGGCGATGTTGCCAAGGGCATCAAGTCCTTCAAGAAAGGTATGGCCGAGGAGGAAACCGCCGATGCCGGCCCGAAGTCGGAAGCCCCGGTCAAGTCCATCGACCATCAGCCGGCCGGCGAGGTCAAACGGCGCGCCGAGACCGAAAGCAAGGTCGGGGGGGCACGCTGAGCTGAGGTCCCTTGCGGCTAGTCCTGCCGGACATTGGGCCGGCGGTTGACGCGGAATGGGCGGGTGAGCCGGCCGGGGAGTTTCCATGTTCGACATCTCTTGGACCGAGTTCCTGCTGATCGGCGTCGTGGCGCTGATCGTGATCGGTCCGAAGGAATTGCCCGCGGTGATGCGCACCATGGGGCAGTGGACGCGCAAGGTGCGCAGCATGGCCGCCGATTTTCAGAATCAGTTTCAGGAAGCGATCCGCGAAGCGGAAATGGCCGACCTCAAGAAGCAGGTCGACGACATGGCGCACGATATCAAGCACTACGACCCGCTCAAGGACGTGCGCGCCGACGTCGAAGCCATGGGCAAGGACGTAGCGACTACGCTAGAGAGCAAGCCGGCTTCGCCAACGCTCGCGGATGTTGCAGTTGCCGCTTCAGCCGCTGAGGCTTCGGTCGCATTGCCCATCGCCGAATCCGCGGCCGAATTCCGCGAACAGGACGTCGTCGCCGCGGCTACGGAGCCGGTCACGCCGGAAGCCGCCGAGAAAACCGCCGAGCCGGACAGCACAGGGCGCGCCGGATGACCCGGGAAGAAGAAGAGAAGGAGATCGAAGCCACCAAGGCGCCGTTGATGGAGCACTTGGTCGAGCTGCGCGGGCGGCTCATCAAGGCGCTCGCCGCCTTCGCCGTTGCGGCCGTGGTCTGCTTCTTCTTCGCCCGGCACATCTACAATGTGCTGACCTGGCCTTACATCTGGGTGGCCGGCGCGGAGAATTCGAAGTTCATCTACACCGGCCTGCTCGAATATTTCATCGTGCAGCTCAAGCTGGCGATGTTCGGCGCGGCGTTCATCGCGTTCCCGGTGATCGCCACCCAGATCTATATGTTCGTCGCGCCGGGACTTTATCGGCAGGAACGGCAAGCGTTCCTGCCCTACCTCGTCGCCACGCCGATCTTTTTTCTGATGGGCTCGATGGTCGTCTATTTCGTGGTCTGGCCGATGCTGGCGCGCTTCTCGCTCAGCATGCAGCAAATGGGCGGCCCCGGCCAGGCGTCGATCGAGTTGCTGCCGAAGGTCGAGGACTATCTCTCGCTGATGATGAAGCTCATTCTCGCCTTCGGCATCGCCTTCCAGCTTCCGGTGATCCTCACGCTCCTTGGCCGCGTCGGCATCATCACCTCCGACCAGCTCAAATCGAAGCGCCGCTACTTTATTGTCGCCGCCTTCGTGATCGCGGCCGTGCTCACGCCGCCCGACGTGCTCAGCCAGATGTCGCTTGCGCTGCCGCTGGTCGCCCTCTACGAGGGCTCGATCTGGTCGGTGCGGATAGTCGAGCGCCGCATGGCGGCCGAGCGCGCGGCTGCTGCCGCGGCGGCGTCGGCCAAGCCCGCGGAGTGAAAGACGCGTATCGTTTGAGCTATTGATTCGTCATGCCCGGGCTTGACCCGGGCATCCACGTCTTGAGCCTCGCAGGGACAAAGACGTGGATGGCCGGAACGAGTCCGGCCATGACGTGGAACAGAGCAAGTGCCGCATGCACGACATCCGCTTCATCCGCGACAATCCGGCCGACTTCGATCGCGCGCTGGCGCGGCGTGGACTCGCGCCGCAGGTACGACGGCTGATCGCGCTCGATGAGAAGCGGCGCGAAAAAATCCTCGAACTGGAGACCGCGCAGGCGCGCCGCAACGCCGCCTCGAAAGAAATCGGCGAGGCAAAGAAGAAAAAAGACGAGGAAATGGCGAAAGGTTTGCTGATCGAAGTTGCCGCTCTCAAGGAATCGATCCCCGCCATGGAGGCGCAAGAGCGCGCCGCGACCGTAGACCTCCACAAGGCGCTCGCCGAAATCCCCAATCTTCCGCTCGACGAAGTGCCCGACGGCAAAGATGAGAAAGACAACGTCGAGCGTCATCACTTTGGGGCGAAGCGCGATTATGCGTTCGCGCCCAAGCAGCATTTCGAGCTCGGTGAAGCGCTCGGCCAGATGGATTTTGAGACCGCGGCAAAGCTCTCTGGCGCACGCTTTGTCGTGTTGAAAAAAGGTCTCGCACGCTTGGAGCGCGCGCTTGGCCAATTCATGCTCGATGTGCACACGAGCGAGCCGCATAACTACACCGAGGTCGCGCCCCCACTTTTAGTGCGCGACGAGGTGATGTTTGGCACGGCGCAATTGCCGAAGTTTGCGGAGGATCAATTCCACGCAGCGAGCGGTGGGCCTTTAGATAGAAAATTGATGGCGCTAGTTGAGGAGCGCTTCAACAATGTGGTCCAAGTTGCGCAATTCAGGCTCAAAGGTGAGGTACCGATCGACGTTATTGAACAGAATGTTGCGTTCCTTCGTTTTGAAGCAATGAAGGACTACCGCTGGCTCATCCCCACCGCCGAAGTCCCCCTCACAAACCTCGTCCGCGAATCCATCATCGACGAAGCGCAGCTGCCGATGCGAGTCACGGCCTGCACGCCCTGTTTCCGCGCCGAGGCTGGCGCCGCCGGCAAGGATACGCGCGGAATGATCCGCCAGCATCAGTTCACCAAAGTCGAGCTTGTCTCCATCACCACGCCCGAGCAGTCGAAAGACGAGCACGAGCGCATGCTCTCCTGCGCCGAAGAAATCTTGCGGCGGCTCGACCTGCATTATCGCGTGGTGACGTTGTGCACCGGCGATACGGGATTTGCGTCGCAGAAGACTTACGACATCGAGGTATGGCTGCCGGGGCAGGGGATGTATCGCGAGATTTCCTCCTGCTCGGTCTGCGGCGAATTCCAGGCGCGACGTATGAACGCGCGCTATCGCACCAAGGAAGGCCGCCAAGTACGCCACGTACACACGCTCAACGGCTCCGGCGTCGCCGTCGGCCGCGCGCTGATCGCGGTGATGGAGACCTATCAGCAGGAAGACGGCTCGATCGCGGTGCCCGACGCGTTGCAGAACTATATGGGCGGAATGAAGAAGATCGAGAAATGATGAGAAGAGTCTTGAGCGAGCCGCACACTGTACCCTCCCCACAAGGGGGAGGGGAATTATTCTGAGCCATGCGCATCCTGGTCACCAACGACGATGGTATCCACGCGGAAGGGCTCGATGTGTGCGAGAAGATTGCGCGCACTCTCTCCGACGATGTCTGGGTGATCGCACCGGAATACGACCAGTCGGGCGTCGCTCATTCGCTGTCGCTCAACGACCCGCTGCGGCTGCGCCAGGTGGCTGAGCGCCGTTTCGCGGTGCGTGGCACGCCGACCGATTGCGTGATCATGGGTGCGCGCCATCTGCTCAATGGCAAGGGCCCCGATCTGGTGCTCTCCGGCGTCAACCGCGGCCGCAATGCCGGCGAGGACGTCATCTATTCCGGCACCGTTGCCGGCGCCGTGGAGGGCACGGTGATCGGCATTCCCTCGCTCGCTTTGTCGCAAGCCTATGCATCGCGCGGCGGACGTCCGCCGCACTGGGAGACCAGCCTGCGTTATGGACCCGACATCATTCGCCGCGTCATGGCGGAGGGCATCCCGTGCGACGTGCTGGTCAACGTCAATTTTCCCGATTGTCCGCCGGACGAAGTCAAGCGCATCGCGGTCACCGCGCAGGGACGCCGCCGCCAGGAGCGGGTGCAAATCGATCAGCGCAAGGACGGTCGCGGCAATCCCTATTACTGGATCGCCTATATGCGGCACCACGGGCACGTCCCCGCGGAGGACGGCACCGATCTCGCGGCGCTCGACGAGCGCTGCATCGCAATCACGCCGCTCCGGCTCGACATGACCGACGAGCCCTACATGACGAAACTTGCCGAGCTGTTCGAGTAAAGATGTTAGTCGCGGGCGGCGGGCGCAGCAGCCTCGATCGCTTGGGCGAGCGCGGCCGCCTGGAACGGTTTCTGCAGCGTGGGCGTCTTGCGATACGGTTCCGGCACGCCGCGCTGGCCGTAGCCGGTCGCGAATACGAATGGCAACCCGCGTTCGACCAGGATCTCAACGACCGGCGAAATCGGCTGGCCGTTGAGATTCACGTCGAGGATGGCCACGTCGAACTCGCCCTGCCTCGCCAGAGCCAAAGCCTCCTCGATCCGGCCCGCTTCGCCGGCAACCGTATGGCCGAGGTCCGCCAGCATGTCCTGAAGCAGCATGCGGATCATCAACTCATCCTCGACCACGAGGACGCGCTTGCCCGCGACAGAATTTTTCTTAGACGTCATCCAGGACCCCGTGCTCGCGGCGGCATTTTAATACTTCCGCGATCCGCCCTGCTGCAACAATCACCGGGCCTTGGGCCGACGTGGATCGTATCCCGCATGCGAAAATGTTAACGCCGAAGGAGCGCGATCGGTTCCGTATAGGGTCGGGATTTGCTGCACCTAGTGCAAGTTGCAGCGGCATAATGGTAGAACGCGGGACGGCGCGTTCATAAGGCGAGTTCATTGTGGCCGGGATTAAGGCTGCCGACGTGGAACGAATGGAGTTTCAGCTCGCGCTGCGCCGGCGTGGCATCAGCGACCAGGCGGTATTGCGCGCCATGGACGAGGTGCCGCGCGAGCACTTCGTCACTCCCGAGTTCACCGACAGCGCCTATGCCGACCAGGCGTTGCCCATCGCCTGCGGGCAGACGATCAGCCAGCCTTACGTCGTCGCCTATATGACCGAACAGCTCGAAGTCGAACCGCAGCACCGCGTCCTTGAAGTCGGCACCGGCTCAGGCTACCAGGCCGCCATTCTCTCGCGGCTGGCGCGCGAAGTGGTGAGCATCGAGCGCTATCGGACGCTCGCCGATACCGCGCGCATACGCCTCAAGACGCTGGGGTACTCCAACGTCACCGTTCTTACCGGCGATGGGTTTGCCGGCGCGCCGGACCGGGCGCCTTTCGACCGCATCATCGTCACCGCTGCCGCCGAGGAAGTCCCCGACGCGCTTGTCGATCAGCTTGGCGAGGGCGGCAAAATGGTACTGCCGCTGGGTCCGCGCAACGGCACGCAGCACATCGTGAAACTATTCAAGGCGGCGGGCGGCGGACTGACGCGCCAAAATCTGATCGCCGTGAGATTCGTGCCGCTTTTGCGCGGCCAGGCGCGCGAATTGTAACTATTTTACCACAGTTCCAGTATTGCTAGATTCTTATTCCGGTACTTAAAGGCCTGTTTACCGCAACGATGTTTATTCGCTCGCAGGTCATGTTGCGTGCGAGCGAGTAACCATGTGCGCATTGCGTCGTTCGGCCGTTGGGCCGCAATTGGTTGTCATTGCGTTAATCGGATTGGGTGCCGCCAGTTGCAGCAGCGATTCCGGTCGCTTCTCGGATATTTTCGGCTCCGACAACGCTTCGCGCAATGAAGTGACCGGCTCGATCCCGCAGGGCACGAACCGCGTCGAGAGCCGGCCCATGCCGCACCTTGCCAGTAATGCTGGGGAGGGGACCTCGGGCGGCGGTCGGGGCATGGGCTCGTACCAGCCCGGCAACAGCGAAATCACCGGGTCGCTGCCGCCTGCGGCCCCACCGCCGCCGGCCTGGACCTGGGAAGGCGGCAAGCCGATTACGATGGCGCCCGGCGAGACCCTCGAGACGATTTCGCGGCGGTATGGCGTGCCGGTCGCGGCCATCATGGAGGCAAACAGCATCACCAATCCCGCGATGGTGCGTCCAGGTCAGCATCTGGTGATCCCGCGCCGTCAAGGACCCGCGGCCGCGCTTTCGGCGCCGCAGACGCGCATCGCCTCGACCGCGCCGACAGTGCCCTCCGCCGCGCCGATTGGTCCGCCGCGGACCGCGCTCGCGCCGACCGCGGGCGTACATGTTGTGGCACCGGGCGAGACACTGCACAGCATCGCGCGGCTCTACGGCAAGCCGGTCCTGGCGCTCGCTAAGGCCAACAATATCCCGCCGGACACCATGGTGAAGATCGGCGACCGCATCATCATTCCTGATGTGCGGGCGTCCTCAGCCGCAACCCTGTCGGGGCCGGTCGCCCCGCGCGCCGAAGCCCCCGCGATTGCGCCCGCTGGGCAAAATCTCGCGACCGCCGACTCTCCCCATAGCGCGCGGCTTGCCGCGCCCGTTGCGCCAGCCGGCCAGGAAAGCGCGGTCAAGACCGCGGAACCCGCGGGCACGCTGCCGTCCTTCCGTTGGCCGGTGCGCGGCCGCATCATCGCCGGCTTCGGGCCGAAGCCGAACGGCTTGCAGAACGATGGCATCAATCTCGCCGTGCCCGAGGGCACGCCGGTCAAGGCAGCGGAAGACGGCGTCATCGCCTATGCCGGCAACGAACTCAAGGGTTACGGCAACCTGGTGCTGGTGCGCCACAGCAACGGTTTCGTCACCGCCTATGCTCACGCGAGCGAAATCCTGGTCAAGCGCGGAGATGCGGTCAAACGTGGTCAGGTGATTGCCAAGTCGGGCCAGACCGGAAATGTCACGGCGCCGCAACTGCACTTTGAGATCCGCAAGGGCGCCACCCCGGTCGATCCGGCGCAATACCTCAACGGCGCTTAAATCGGATGTCGGATGTCAGAGGTCGGATGTCAGATGTCAGAGGACGTAAATGACCTTCTTTCCCGTCATCTGACCTCTGACCTCCGTCATCTGTCATCCGATATCCGTCCTCACCCCTAGCCGCCCGGCCAGATCCTGGACGTATTGCCAGGCCACACGGCCGGAGCGCGCGCCGCGCGTCGTTGCCCATTCAAGCGCTTCGCGGCGCAGCTCGGCGCCCGCAAGCGGGATGCGGTACCGGGCGACATAGCCCTCGACCATGGCCAGGTATTCGTCCTGGCTGCAGCGGTGGAAGCCGAGCCACAATCCGAAACGGTCTGACAGCGAGACCTTCTCCTCAATCGCCTCGCCGGGATTGATTGCGGTTGCGCGTTCATTCTCGACCATGTCGCGCGTCATCAGGTGGCGGCGGTTCGACGTGGCGTAGAAGATGACGTTTTCCGGCCGGCCCTCGATGCCGCCTTCGAGCATTGTCTTCAGCGACTTGTACGAGGTGTCTTCGGCCTCGAAGGAGAGATCGTCGCAGAACACGATGAAGCGTTGCTGCGCATTGCGCAGGAGCCCCATCAGCTCCGGCAGCGACTCGATGTCCTCGCGATGTATTTCGATGAGCTTGAGCCCGGCGGCGGGATGGGTGGCGCTGACCGCGGCATGGGCGGCCTTGACCAGCGAGGATTTTCCCATCCCGCGCGCACCCCATAACAGCGCATTGTTCGCCGGCAAACCGCGGGCAAAGCGTTCCGTATTCTCGACGAGGAGATCGCGCACCCGATCGATGCCCTTGAGGAGCGACATCTCGACACGGTTGACGCGGCGCACCGCGGCGAGCCTTCGCTCCTCGGGATGCCAGACGAATGCCTCGGCGGCGGAAAAATCCGGCCCAGGCGGCGACGGTGGAGCAACGCGTTCCAGGGCCTCGGCAATCCGATCGAGGACGTCGTCGGCGCTGCCATCACGGGAGGATTGCTCTTCCGTTCCGCCGCCGGTGCGCTGATCCGTCGCCTTGTTCCGGACGCGGGGAGGAGGTCTTGGCATGCTTGTACCGGGTTGCGACCAATCCCCTTAGCGGGGCTCCGGAACCCTCGCAAGCGCGCCGGAAGGAAGGCGCAACGTTGCAATTAGGCCAACGGCCGCTATAGTCCGCGCCGATTTCCCGCGCAAAATCGGCCCTTCGTCGTAGGCCGGCGCGTCCCCAAGCGGACCCGGAGGAGCAATGCTGATCACGCCCGCATTCGCGCAAGGCCTGCCGTTCGGCCTCGGCGGCGGCGACAGCAGCGGTATGATCACTTCGCTGCTGCCGCTGATTTTGATCGTCGTCATCATGTATTTCCTGGTGTTGCGCCCGCAGCAGCAGCGGGTGAAGCAGCATCAACAGATGGTCAAGGCGGTACGCCGCGGCGATACCGTGGTGACCAATGGCGGACTCGTCGGCAAGGTCACCAAGGTGGTCGACGATGACCAGATCGAGGTCGAGATCTCCGACGGGGTGCGGGTGCGGCAGATGCGCTCGATGGTCTCTGAAGTTCGAGCCAAGGGCGAGCCGGTGAAGGACGAGAGCGCGAGCTAATCGCGCCCCCCTCCCTTCCCTCCCCCGCTTGCGGGAGAGGGAAGGGAGGGGAGGGGAGTGTGCGGCGCGATCGTAACGAGGACTATCGAATCCATGTTGTTTTTCACACGGTGGAAGGCGGTGGCTATCCTGCTCACGGCGCTCGTCGTGTGCCTGTTTGCCTTGCCGAATTTCTTCTCGGAGAGCGCGGTGCGGACATGGCCGGCCTTCGCGCAGCGCCACATCGTGCTCGGTCTCGATTTGCAGGGCGGCTCGAGCCTGCTGCTCGAGGTCGATACCAATGCCGTGCGCAAGGAGCGACTGCAGGGACTTGCGGACGATGTGCTGCGCGTGCTGCGCCAGGCGCGCATTCCCTTCACCGGCCGCGCCGTCCACGGCAACAGCGTGGAGGTGCGCATCACGCGCGACAGCGACATCGAGACCGCGCTGGGCAAGTTGCGCGAGCTGTCGCAGCCGTTGACCGGTATTCTCGGCACCTCGGGACAGCGCAGCGTCGACATATCCGACAATGGCGGCCTCATCACGCTCACTCCGTCGGACGCGGCGATCACCGAGCGCATCCGCCATGCCGTCGATCAGTCGATCCAGATCATTGAGCGCCGCGTCAACGAACTCGGTCTGGTCGAGCCAACGATCCAACGCGAGGGCGCCGACCGCATTCTCGTCCAGGTGCCGGGTCTGCAGGACCCTTCGCGGCTGAAGGAGATTCTCGGCAAAACGGCAAAGCTCGATTTCCGCATGGTCGACCAATCGATGACGCCGGAGCAGGCCATCGCGACGCACCCGCCGCCGGATTCGGAAATTCTTGACGGCGAGGGGGGAGCGAAATATCTGATCGAGAAGCGCGTGCTCGTCTCCGGCGCCGATCTCGTCGACGCCCAGCCGGGCTTCGACCAGCGCAACAGCGAACCGATCGTCAGCTTCCGCTTCAATTCGACAGGCGCGCGCAAATTCGCGGAGGCAACGCAGCAGAATGTCGGCAAGCCGTTCGCCATCGTGCTCGACAACAAGGTGATCTCGGCTCCGGTCATCCGCGAACCGATCCTCGGCGGTTCCGGGCAGATTTCCGGGAATTTCACCGTTCAGCAGGCCAACGATCTCTCCATCCTCTTGCGCGCCGGCGCATTGCCGGCACCGCTTACGATCGTCGAGGAGCGCACGGTCGGACCCGGCCTCGGCCAGGACTCGATCAATGCGGGCGAGCATGCCGCCTATGTTGGGGCAGCGCTCGTCGTCTTCTTCATGCTGGTGACCTACGGCCTGTTCGGGCTGTTCGCCAATATCGCGGTCACTGTCAATGTCGCCATGATCTTCGGCGTGCTGTCGATGCTCAACGCGACACTGACGCTCCCCGGCATCGCCGGCATCGTGCTCACGGTCGGCATAGCGGTGGACTCGAACGTGCTCATCTACGAACGCATCCGCGAGGAGGTTCGCGCCGGCCGCACCGCGATCAACGCGATCGATGCCGGCTTTTCCCGCGCGCTCGCGACCATTCTCGATTCCAACATCACAACCTTCATCGCCGCGGCGGTCCTGTTCTATATCGGCACCGGGCCGGTGCGCGGCTTTGCCGTGACGCTCGGCGTCGGCATCCTCACCAGCCTGTTCACCGCCTTCACGCTGACCCGCCTGATCGTGGCCTATTGGGTGCGCATGTGGCGGCCGCGCACCGTGCCGATCTGATCCATTCGAAAGAGTTGCACGTGCGCCTGCTTCGCATCGTCCCCGACGACACCCGATTCGACTTCATGCGCTTTCGGCGCATCAGCTTCCCGATATCGGCGTTGCTGTCGATCGCGGCGATCCTGCTCTACTTCTTTCACGGGCTTAATTTCGGCATCGACTTCGTCGGTGGCACCCTGATGGAGGTGCAGACCAAGGCCGGACCGGCCGATCTCGCCAAAATGCGCGCGACCATGGGCTCGCTGCATCTCGGCGACTTCCAGCTGCAGCAGTTCGGTGCGCCGGACGACGTGCTGATCCGCATCTCGGAGCAACCGGGCGGCGATGCGGCGCAGCAGGTCGCGGTGCAAAAGGTTCGTGATGCGCTCGGCACCGAGGTCGATTACCGGCGCGTGGAAGTGGTCGGGCCGAGCGTCTCCACCGAGCTTCTCTCCTACGGCACCATCGGCCTCGTGCTCGCGATCGGCGCGATCCTGGTCTATCTCTGGTTCCGTTTCGAGTGGCAGTTCGCGCTCGGCGCCATGATCGCCAACGTGCACGATCTGGTGCTCACCGTCGGATTCATGTCGCTGACGCGGATCGATTTCGATCTCACCAGCATTGCGGCGCTGCTCACCATTCTCGGCTATTCGCTCAACGATACGGTGGTGATCTACGACCGCATCCGCGAGCTGCTGCGCCGCTACAAGAAGAAACCAATGCCCGACCTGCTCAATGCCTCGATCAATGCGACGCTGTCGCGCTCGATCGTCACCCACCTCACGGTATCGCTGTCGCTGCTCGCTCTTATCTTGTTCGGCGGTCAGGCGATCCGCAGCTTCACGACAGTGATGATGTTCGGCGTCGTGCTGGTCGGGACCTATACGTCGGTATTCATCGCCTCGCCGATCCTGATCTATCTCGGCGTCGGCAGGACACGGCTGGGCGAAGCCGAAGAGCCGGAGATTCCCTCGGCGACGCCGCCAGCGACACCGCCGGTACCATCGAAGTCATCTACGCCGCAAAGGCGTGCGAGGGTCCGCCGCTAGTGGAAGCTCCCCATCTGCCGCGTCAGGCGCTGATCGACGCCCATGGCGGCGGCGGCTTCCGCTTCGCCGGCATGTCGCATCGCGGCTCGCTTTTGTGCCTGCCGGACGGCATCTGGGCGTGGCCGGTCGGGAGCCCCGCCGCGCTGACCGAGGAGACGCTGTCGCTTGTCTTTGCCCGCGCCGGCGACCTGGATTTCTTCATTCTCGGCACCGGCGCCGAGCCTTGGATCATGCCGCAGCCTTTACGCGAGCGGTTCCGCGAGGCGCACATCTCGCTCGACACCATGACAACCGGAGCCGCCGTGCGTACCTACAACGTGATGTTGATGGAGAGCCGACGCGTCGGCGCCGGTCTGATCGCGGTGGATTGAATGCTGCTAAGCTTACCGGCATGCAGGATGCATTCGCCTATTGCGCCAAGCTTGTTCGCGCGGCCGACCATGACCGCTTCATCGCCTCGCTATTCGCACCGGCCGAACACCGCGGCGCGCTCCACGCGCTCTATGCCTTCAACAGCGAGGTCGCGCGCGTGCGTGAGGTGGCGCGAGAACCGCTTCCCGGTGAAATCCGCCTGCAATGGTGGAGCGACGTCATCAACCGCGAAAGGGACGAGGAGGCGCGCGCCAATCCGGTCGCGTCAGCGCTTCTCGCCACGATCGAGCGCTATCGCCTCTCGTCGGCCAAGCTGATCGACCTCATCGAGGCGCGCCGCTTCGATCTTTACGATGAGCCGATGGCGGGGCTTGCCGATCTCGAAGCCTATGCAAGCAAAACGTCCGCGGCGCTAATTGTTCTCGCGGCGGAAATTCTCGCCGGTGTCGAGGCAGAGGCTGTCACCACGCCGGCGGGCATAGCCTACGCCATTGCCGGCCTCCTGCGCGCCTTTCCGCTCCACGCTGCGCGGGGTCAGCTCTATGTGCCAATAGAGCTTCTCGATCGCCATCAAGTGCGCCCGCATGACGTATTCGCTGGCCGATCCTCGCCCGGTCTTGATGCGGCGCTCGCGGAACTACGAAACCTCGGGCGCCGCCATCTCCGCGCAGCGCACGAGCGCATACCGGCGCTGCCATTTCAGGCCATACCGGCCTTGCTTCCTGTCGCGCTCGTGCGGCCCTCGACCGATCGCCTGGAGCGCAGCAATCCATTCGCGCCCGCCGAAATCTCGCCGTTGCGGCGGCAATGGCTGATCTGGCGCGCGGCGCGAAATCCGGCGCGAATTGCCGGTTGATCGATTTTTCATTCAGCCGCGTACGGCACTGCTGTGTCGATCCACGTCTCGAGGTCGGCGCAAGCGCGCGCGCAGAGCGCCTGTTTCTTGGCTCCCCGCGCCGTGCCGCGTCCAAGCGGCGGGAACAGCCCGAAATTGACGTTCATCGGTTGAAACGAGCGCGGACCGGTGTCGATCGTCTCGATATGTCCTCCGGTAATGTGCCCGATCAACGCCCCGTGCGCCGTGGTCGGCGGCGGCAGATGCGGTCGCTCGCCAAGCCGCTCAGCAGCGGCGAAGCGACCGGCGAGAAGGCCGATCGCCGCCGATTCCACATAGCCCTCGCAGCCGGTGATCTGTCCGGCAAATCGTAGCCGCGGCATCGCCTTGAGCCGCAGCGTGTCATCGAGCAGCTTTGGCGAATTAAGGAAAGTGTTGCGATGCAGGCCGCCGAGCCGGGCGAACTCGGCCTTGGCGAGGCCGGGGATGGTGCGGAAGATGCGGACCTGCTCGCCGTGCTTCAGCTTGGTCTGGAAGCCCACGATGTTGAACAGCGTGCCGAGCTTGTTGTCCTGCCGTAATTGCACCACGGCATAGGGCTTTGCGGCCGGCCGACGCGGGTCGGTAAGGCCGAACGGCTTCATCGGTCCGTGGCGCAGCGTTTCACGTCCGCGCTCGGCCATCACTTCGATCGGCAGGCAGCCGTCGAAATAGGGCGTCGCTTCGAAATCATGGAACGCGGTTTTCTCACCGGCGAGCAGCGCATCGACGAAGGTGTCGTATTGCGCGCGCGTCAGCGGACAATTGATGTAATCGGCGCCGGAGCCGGCGGGGCCGATCTTGTCGTAGCGGGACTGGAACCAGGTAATGTCGAAGTCGATCGAGTCGCGGTGCACAATCGGCGCAATGGCGTCGAAGAAGGCGAGCGCAGCTTCGCCGGTGAACGAGCTGATAGCGTTCGCGAGCGCGGGCGAGGTAAGCGGGCCGGTGGCGATGATGACGCTGTCCCAGTCCGGCGGCGGCGCGAAAATTTCTTGCCGGCTTATGTCGACGAGCGGCTCGTCCTCGAGCGCCGCAGTGATCGCGGCGGCAAAGCCCTCGCGGTCGACGGCCAGCGCCCCGCCGGCCGGCAGCTTGTGGGCGTCGGCCGCGTGCATCACCAGCGAACCGAGCCGGCGCATCTCGGCATGCAGAAGGCCGATGGCGCTTGACTGCGCGTCGTCGGAACGGAACGAGTTCGAACAAACCAGCTCGGCCAATTGTCCGCTCTTGTGCACGGCGGTCGAGCGTAGCGGTCGCATTTCGTGCAGCACCACCGGGACGCCGCGGCGCGCGATCTGCCAGGCGGCCTCGGAACCCGAAAGGCCGCCGCCGACGACATGGACGGGTTTGAGCCGGACCGGCCGCGGAGCGCGCATTACGGGCCAAGGTTAGGCGCGTCGCGCCGCAGGCACAATGTGCAAGCGAATGCGGCAGGAATCCAACCAGTAAGCGGGACAGTTGGCTGCAAATGGGCCCTCTGCTATAGGCGGGGCGTTGCACTGCTGCGAATTCCAGGCTCGAGGCTACCGCCATGTCAGTTGACGCCGAGACCGTCCGCCGGGTCGCGCATCTCGCGCGCATCGCGGTTGCCGAGGAGGAGATCGAGCATCTTCAGGGCGAGCTCAATGCCATGCTGGCCTTCGTCGAGCAACTCGCGGAGGTCGATATCAAGGGCGTCGAGCCGATGACGTCGGTTACGCCCATGGAAATAAAAATGCGTAAGGACGAGGTGACCGACGGCGGCATCGCCGACGCCATCATGGCGAATGCGCCGGCGCGGGAGAATCATTTCTTTCTGGTGCCCAAAGTGGTGGAATGATGTGCATCGCATGTGAACAAGACGCGATGTGGTTCGCCTATCTGCAAAGAAAAGGCCTCATCACGCCGGATGGTTATCTGGTGGAGCAGCCACCGTCACTGTTTGCCGCCGATCCGGTCGAGCCGTCTGCCTTTCCCGAAGAAATGAAACAAGAAGCCCCGTCGTCGCCGACAGCAAAAAATAAGCTCTCCAGCGACGATCCCGCAGCCGGATGACCGGTCTCACCTCGCTCACGCTGGCGCAAGCTCGTGATGCGCTGCGCAGGAAGGAATTTTCTGCGACCGAGCTCGCCGATGCGCACCTCTCGGCCATGGAGAAGGCGCGCGCGCTTAACGCGTTTGTGCGGGAGACACCGGATCGCGCCCGCGACATGGCGCGGGCCTGCGATGCGCGGCTAGCGAGAGGCGAGGGCGGGCCGCTCGAGGGGCTGCCGCTCGGTATCAAGGATTTGTTTTGCACCGCCGGCGTGCGCACGACGGCATGCTCGCACATTTTGCAAACCTTCGTTCCCACTTACGAATCGACCGTCACCGCCAATCTATGGCGCGCCGGCGCGGTCTTGCTCGGCAAGCTCAACAACGACGAGTTTGCCATGGGCTCGTCCAACGAGACATCGTATTTCGGTCCGGTCGTGTCGCCATGGCGCCGGCGCGGCTCGGAGGCAAAGCTTGTGCCTGGCGGCTCCTCGGGCGGTTCGGCGGCGGCGGTGGCGGCAAACCTCTGCATCGGCGCCACGGGCACCGATACCGGCGGTTCGATCCGCCAGCCGGCGGCGTTTTGCGGCATCGTAGGGCTTAAGCCGACATACGGCCGCTGCTCGCGCTGGGGCATCGTCGCGTTCGCGTCGTCGCTCGATCAGGCCGGACCGTTCGCGCGCACCGTGCGCGACTGCGCGATCCTCCTGCGCTCGATGGCTGGTCACGATCCGAAGGATACGACCTGCGCCGACCTCCCGGTGCCCGATTACGAGAAGGCCGTCGGTGCGTCGGTCAAAGGCATGCGCATCGGCATACCGAAGGAATATCGGATGCCGGGCATGGCTTCCGAGATCGAGACGCTGTGGCAGCAGGGCGCCCAGTGGCTCGAAGACGCCGGCGCCGAGACCATCGACATTTCCCTGCCGCTTACTCAGTACGCGTTGCCAGCCTACTACATCGTGGCGCTGGCGGAGGCTTCGTCGAATCTCGCGCGCTATGACGGCGTGCGGTATGGGCTGCGCGTTTCCGGCCGCGACATCATCGACATGTATGAGCACACCCGTGCAGTCGGCTTCGGCAAGGAAGTGCGCCGGCGCATCATGATCGGCACCTATGTGCTCTCGGCCGGCTATTACGATGCCTATTATCTGCGGGCGCAGAAGGTGCGCACGCTGATCAAGCGCGACTTCGAAGCGTGCTTTGCCGCGGGCATCGACGCCGTCCTGACGCCGACGACACCGTCCGCCGCCTTTGCCGTCGGTGAAAAGGGCCGCGTCGATCCGGTCGAAATGTATCTCAATGACGTTTTCACGGTGACGGTGAACATGGCCGGACTGCCGGGTATTTCCGTGCCGAGCGGCCTCGACGCGCGGGGCCTGCCGCAGGGTTTGCAGCTCATCGGCCGGCCGTTCGAGGAAGAGAAGTTGTTCGCGCTCGGCGCCGTCATCGAGCAGGCGGCGGGCCGGTTCACTCCGGAACGGTGGTGGTAAACCGATCAGCGCCTGCGTGAGGTGCGGACTTCGCGCGCTTCGTCCGATTGCAGCGCGGTCTTCTCTGCGGCTTCATAGCGGCGCCGCGGCAGCGCGGAGGGATGTTCGCGCTGCAGGAAATCGATGAGTTTTTCGCGCACCTCGCAGCGCAGGTCCCAGACCGCCGACGCGTTGTTGGCGCTGACGAGCGCGCGCAGCTCGATCGTCGTTTCCTTGCAGTCGCTGACCTGCAAGTTGACGACTTGGCCGTTCCACAATTTGGACTGCGAGGCGATCTCCATGAGCTTCTTGCGGATGGCTTCAACCGGCGCGGTGTGGTCGACATAGAGAAACACCGTGCCGATCAGTTCGCCGCCGGTCCTGGTCCAGTTCTGGAACGGCTTCTCGATGAAGTAGCTGAGCGGGACGATCATCCGCCGCAAATCCCACAGCTTGACGATGACGTAACTGAATGTGATGTCCTCGACATTGCCCCACTCGTTTTCGACGATGACCGCATCGTCGATGCGAATCGGCTGCGCCACGGCGATCTGCACGCCGGCAAGGAAGTTGGCTAGGACTGGCCGTGCCGCGAAGCCGCCGATAATTCCGGCGACGCCGGCCGAGGCGAACAGGGTTACGCCGAATTGGCGCACCGCGTCGAAGGTCATGAGCGCAAATCCGACGGTCACCAGGACGATTACTGCATCCAGTACGTGCAGGAGGACGCGCACCTGCGTCACCTGCGTGCGTGCCTGGAGATTGTCCTCAACGTCGAGACGGAAGCGCCGGAGATAGATATCGGCCGCGATGTGCAGCGCGGTCACCGCGATCCAGCCAAGCAGGCAAATGAACGCCAGCCCCAGGCATCGCGCGAGTATGCCCTTGATATCGGGCCCGAGCGGCGCCGTCGGCAGGGCGATAGCAAGCGCGAGCAGCAACAGGCCTAGCCGCGTCGGACCCTTGGTCGCGCCGAGGACCGATCGTAGGAAGGGCCGCCGCTGGCGCAGCAGCCGGCGTACAAGGGCAAGTATTGCGGCATGCAACAGCCACGCCGCAACCGCGGCGCCGATGAGGAGTGCCGCCGAGACGGCCCACTCCGCCGCAAACGACAGCGTCCCGCCAAACTCGCTCGCTATGCGCTGGACGGCGGCTTGCCACATGTCATAAAGGATATCACGAAACCCGTGGCAGCCGCGTGCAAGAAGGACGGCCAGCCTTAGTGCGGTTTCATTCCACCCTTGCCTGGACAGCGCCAGCGTGAAGTGGCATCAACGCGTCCTTGGGATAGCAACAGCCAACGCGCGATTGCCATGAAGACTTTCCTGCTGCGCTTTTTCACGTGGTGGAACAGCCAGACGTTCGGAACCCAATTGTGGACGAGGCTTTACGGCCAGTTCGTCGGCGAGGACGAATTCGGCAATCGCTATTATCGGACGAAGGGCGGCAAGATTGATCCGGTGCTCAGCTTTGAGCGACGCTGGGTGATTTATAACGGGGTCGCGGATGCTTCCACTGTGCCGCCGAGCTGGCATGGTTGGCTGCATCACGTGGTGGATGTGCCGCCGACGCAGGACAAGGCAACGCCGTACCACTGGGAGAAGCCGCATCAATCCAACCTCACAGGCACACCCGGCGCCTACCGGCCGAGCGGCTCGACCTTGGCGCAAGGGCGTCGCCCCAAGGCGACAGGCGACTATAAGGCCTGGACGCCGGGGAGATAGGCATCAGGGATCCGGCATCAGGTAGTAAGGTTCCTGATCCCTGACCCCCTGGTTCACTGATCCCTGGTTTCGCCGCATTCGGCATGTTAACGGGACGAAACGCGATGACGCGCTAAACCCGATCGCGCCTCAGGTTCCATGCTCCGTATCGCCGCTCTATTGGCCGTGCTCGGCGGAACGCTTGCAGCGGGACCGGTCGAGGCGCAGCTGGGAGCCATTTTTGGCGATTCGCCGCCGCGTCCGCCGGCTGATGTTCCAAACGGACCATTCCCGCCGCAACCGCCCCCGGTGCAATTCCCCAGCCAGCCCCCATTCCCAGCATCTCCCGCAGCGCGTCCGCCGTCCGCCATCGAGGCGCAGCCGCTGCCGCCTCCTCCGGGTGCGTTGGCGGCCCCGCTTGCGCCGCCGGCTCCATCGGACCAGGGTATCGCGCCGCAATCGCCATCGCCGGTTCAGCGCGCGCGCATCGCCCCGCCGCCGGCTAGTCCGCCGCCGCCGCAACCGGCCAATCCGCCGCCACCGCAACCGGCGGACACTTCACCTCAGCCCGATGACACGGTCGTTACCGAGATGCCGTCGCAAAAGATCGCGAACGCCCGTGCCGTGTTTTCCGGGCTCGACAAGATCACGGGTCGCATCATCTCTTTCGATGCGGCGATCGGTGAAACGGTGCAATTCGGCGCGCTGCAGGTCACCGCACGGGTGTGCTATACTCGTCCTCCGACCGAGGCGACCAACACCGATGCCTTCATCGAAGTCGACGAAGTGACGCTCCAGGGCGAGATCAAGCGCATCTTCACCGGCTGGATGTTCGCTTCGAGTCCCGGTCTGCACGCGGTCGAGCATCCGATCTACGATGTCTGGTTGACCGACTGTGCGTCGCCATTGCCGACGCAGATTGCCCAGCCGGCCGTTCAGCCGACGCCCGCCGCCGCCCCGGCGGGCGCCCGCGCGCCCACCCCAGCCCGCCCGCGCCAGGCGGCGCCCCCGCGTCAGCAACCTGCGTCGGCGGTCGCGCCCGCCGTCCAAGCACAGCCGCACTGAGGCGGATCACGCTGCCGCAAGGCGTGCCAGCACAGCGCTGCCGGAAATCGGGCGATCGAGCGCCAGCGCGCCAAAATCTCCTTCGCCTACGAGCGCGGCATCGAGCAGCTTGTGGTAGGCGGGCCGCGATACCTCGATGGCGCCGAACGTCCGCAGATGTTCAGTGACGAATTGGGTGTCAAGCAGGCGGTAATGACCGGCCTTGAGCCGCGCCGCCAGATGGACGAGGGCGACCTTGGAGGCATCACGCGCGCGGTGGAACATGCTCTCGCCGAAAAAGGCCCGTCCGAGGCTGACGCCGTAGAGGCCGCCGACCAGCTCGCCGCCTTCGTACACCTCAACCGTATGGCAGTCTCCGCGCTCGTAGAGCCTACGGTAGAGGCTGCGGATGCGAGCATTGATCCAGGTGCGGGTGCGCCCGGGCATCGGCTGTGAGCAGCCGTCGACCACGGCATCGAAATCACGGTCGGCGACGACCGTAAAACGACTGGAACGTACCGTACGCGCGAGACGGTTCGGCACGTGGAACCGATCGAGTGGAATGATGCCGCGGCGTTCCGGCTCGATCCAATAGAGGGCAGGGTCTTCCGCGCTTTCCGCCATGGGAAAAATGCCGCAGGCATAGGCCTTCAGCAGCACCTCGGGCGTGATGTCGACGAGTGCGGACTCGCGGCTTGCCATGCGCTTCGTTTAACCGTCTCCAAGCGCATCGTTCAAGAGGCGGCACCTGTGACTTGATTGCGATGCTGACAGCCACCGCGGATTCGCAGGTCCCGGCTTAACCATTCGCAAACCACGATTTCGCTAAGATTTTTGTCAGCTTGAACATAGTTGGCCCTAGCGCGTTACGCCTTATTGAGACGCCGTCACTGAAATACAAAAGATTAGAACCAGCCGCCATGAAAACGATCGTCAGTGAGGTCCAGCCGATCCGTGTCCTGCTCGTCGAGGATGAGTTCCTCATCAGCGAATGGGTCGCGGAATCGCTTTCGGAGCAGGGCTTCGCAGTGCATTGCGCGTCGAACGCGGCTGACGCGCTGCGGCATCTCGCATCGGCGCCGGTCGACGTGCTGTTCACCGACATCAACCTGCCGGGCGGCATGGACGGCGGGACGCTCGCGCGTCGCGCGCGCGAGCTATTGCCCAATCTGTCAGTGGTCTATACTTCGGGGCGGGTGAACAGACTAGATCCGGAGGTGCGCGTGCCGGGATCGATTCTGGTGCCGAAGCCCTATATGCCGGCGCTGCTCGGGCGGCTCCTTGCCGATACCCTGAAATCGACTGCCGAGCGCGTGCCGGCGTGAACGGCTACTGCTCGAGTGCGCCGCGCGCGAGAAACTCCTCGAGCCAGTGAATGTGGTAATCCCCGTCGATGATCTCCTTCTCCCGCGCCAAGGCGCGGAACAGAGGCAGCGTGGTCTCGATGCCGTCGACGACGAATTCGTCGAGCGCGCGCTTCAGGCGCATCAGGCATTCACTGCGCGTCTTGCCGTGGACGATGAGCTTGCCGATGAGGGAATCGTAGAACGGTGGAATCGCATAGCCATGGTAGACGGCGGAATCGATTCGCACGCCCAGTCCGCCGGGCGGATGGTAATGGATGATTTTGCCCGGCGAGGGACGGAACGATACCGGGTTCTCGGCATTGATGCGGCACTCGATAGCGTGGCCGTGGAACTTCACGTCGCTCTGCGCAAGCGCGAGATCGTTGCCGGCCGCGACGCGGATCTGCTCCACGACAAGGTCGATGTCGGTGATCATCTCGGTGACCGGATGCTCCACCTGGATGCGGGTGTTCATCTCGATGAAGTTGAACTTGCCGTCCTCGTAGAGGAACTCGACGGTGCCGGCGCCGAGATAGTTGATATCGCGCATGGCTCTCGCGACGGTCTCGCCAACCTGGTCGCGCGTCGCTGTATTGAGGGCAGGCGAGGGGCCTTCCTCCCAGACTTTCTGGTGACGGCGTTGCAGCGAGCAGTCGCGCTCGCCGAGATGGATGGCACGGCCCTTGCCGTCGCCAAGAATCTGGATCTCGATGTGGCGCGGCCGTTCGAGATATTTTTCGAGATAAAGCGTGTCGTCGCCGAACGCGGCCTTTGCCTCCGCGCGCGCGGTGGCAAGGGCTGAAGCAAGTTCACTCTCTGCCCGGACGACCTTCATGCCCCGGCCGCCGCCGCCGGCTGCAGCCTTGAGCATGACCGGAAAGCCGATGTCGCGGGCCAATCTGCGCGCCTCTTCGTCAGAGCCGATGCTGCCCTCGGAGCCCGGGACGGTCGGGATGCCGAGTTCTTTGGCGGCGCGCTTGGCCGCGATCTTGTCGCCCATCAGGCGGATATGCTCGGGGCGGGGACCGATGAAGTGCACGTTGTGCTCGGCGAGAATTTCGGCAAAGCGAGCGTTCTCGGCGAGAAAGCCGTAGCCCGGATGCACGGCGTCGGCGCCGGTGATTTCGCAAGCGGCGAGTAGCGCCGGAACGTTGAGGTAGCTGTCCTTGGCGGCCGGCGGGCCGATGCAGACGCTCTCGTCGGCGAGCCGTACATGCATGGCGTCCGCATCCGCCGTCGAATGCACCGCTACCGTCGGAATGCCGAGTTCCTTGCACGCCCGCAAAACGCGCAGCGCGATTTCCCCCCGGTTAGCAATCAGGATCTTGTCGAACATAGCGGCCGTTGCTTGGAAGCGAGTGGCGAATGGCGAATAGCGAATAGGGGGTTGGGCCAAGATGCCGCTGCTCTCCATCCACCATTCGCCATTCGCTACTCGCTATTCACTTCACTCTCGATGATCATCAACGGCTCGCCGTATTCGACCGGTTGACCGTCCTCGACCAGGATTTGCGTCACCGTGCCGGAGCGTGGCGCGGGAATTTGATTCATTGTCTTCATCGCCTCGATGATGATCAGCGTCTCGCCGCTCTTCACCTGGCCGCCGACCTCGACAAAGGGCCGCGCGCCCGGCTCCGGGCCGAGATAGGCGACGCCCACCATCGGCGAGGCGACAAGACCGGGATGCTGCATCGGGTCGATCGGCACCTCGGCCGGCGCCGCGACCACCGCGGGAAGCACGCCAATGGGCACTTCCGGCGGCCTAGCCCGCGCCCCCGGCGGGTTTACATTCCGCGCGACCCGAATCGACACTCCGTTTCGTTGGATCTCGATTTCGGACAGGCCGGTTTCATCGAGCAGCTTTGCCAGATCGCGGATCGCATCGTGATCGATCGCGGGCGTCTTTGGCATCGGCGGGCTCCCGGGCTTGCGCGCCACGATCAATCCTTGGAGTCGATCATAGCGGCGAGACCAGTGATGGCGAGTGCGTAGCCGTCAATGCCGAAGCCGCATACCACGGCACGCGCGGCTTGCGACACGTAGGAGCGCCGGCGGAACGGCTCGCGTGCATGAATGTTGCTGATGTGGACCTCGACGACGGGCGCTTCCATGGCGGCGAGCGCGTCAAGGATCGCAACGGAGGTGTGCGTGTATCCCGCCGGATTAATGACAAGCCCCGCCGCCTTCTCGGCGCGCGCCTCCTGAATCCAATCGATGATCTCGCCCTCGTGATTGGATTGGCGAAATTCCACCGCAAGCCCGTGTCGTTCCGCCGTTGCGCGACAGAGTTTCTCGACGTCGCCGAGCGTGGCACGACCGTAGATATGCGGCTCGCGCGTGCCGAGCAGATTGAGATTGGGTCCGTTTAAGACGTAGACGGTCTTCGGCATTTTCGCGAGCTGCACCCGGCTGTCATCGCCGCGGGCAAACGGCCCGCCGCGCCGGGTCCGTTTATAGGGAACGTACCCGCAAAGGGGAAGCCGGGACGCGGCAAGGGCGGTGAAGGCGAAGGCGCCTACTTGCGCTCAGCCGCTATTTTCTCTTTCAGCGCGTCGATCCCGACCGCTCCCACCACGACTTCGTTGCCGACCACATAGCTCGGCGTGCCGCTGACGCCGAGCGCGTCGGCGAGTTTCATACTCTCATCGATCGTCTTCTTTACTTCGTCGCTGCCCATGTCCTTTTCGATTCGAGCCATGTCGAACCCGACTTCCTTGGCGACCGCGAGCGCGCGCGCCTTGTCGGCCGGGCCGCGACCGGCCAGCAGCCTCTGGTGGAACTCGATGTACTTCTTCCCAGTGACGTCCTGCATGCGTGCGGCGACCGCAACATGGGCGGCCTCGACCGATCCCTCGCCCAGGACTGGGAATTCCTTGAGGACGAATTTGAGATTGGAGTCTGTCTTCAACAGATCGAGCATGTCGAAGAGAGCGCGCTTGCAGAAGGCGCAATTGTAGTCGAAGAACTCGACCATTGTGACGTTACCCTGCGGATTGCCGAGCACGACCTGGTGCGGCGAACTGAAAAGCGTCGCGTTGTTCTCTGCGACCGCCGTGCGATGCTTCTCGGCTTCCACCATCTGCTGACGCTTTTCCAGCTCCGCCATGATGTCCTGCAGCACCTCGGGGTGCTCGAGGAGATAGCCCTTCACGATGTTTTCGATTTCGTGGCGCTGGTCGGAGGAGAACGTTTGCGCTTGCGCCGGTGCCGCAGCCGGCGACGCCAGGAAAATCGTGGCTGCGAGCAAAATTACCGTGTGCGGGCTCGATGTCATCGCGATTGTCCTTTTTGCGGTCATTGACCGAATCTGAGCGGGTTTTGCTTCACGTTCTTGTTGAAGGCGACGATGTCGTCCGCTTTCACCCAGCCCGGCGATCCGACCGGAAACCGCATCTTGGCCCGCGCCGCAAGTTCACGCGCGGTCTTGTTGTCGCCGCGCGCGAAGGCGGCCTGCGCCGAGGCAAGATCGGCATCGGCGAAATCGCCGTTGCGGCCGTAAGCCATGGCAAGCTGCTCATAGGCATCGCCGGATTCGGGCTCTTTGGCGAGTGCGGCGCGCAGAAGCGGAACCGCTTCTGCCGCCATCTTGGCATTGTTGGTGGCGATGAGCGCCTGCGCCAGAAGGATCTGAATGAGGGCGGGATTGGGCGCGAGCTGGATGGCGCGGCGCAATGGCGCGATCGCCTCCGCCGGGTGCCCGTTTTCGAGCAGCGCCTGACCCTTGAGCTCGTAGAAATAGGGATAATTGGGCATCGATTCGATCAAGCCGTCGATCTGCGCGAGGGCGGTGCGTATGTCGCCGAAGCGGTAGGCGGAAATGGCGCGCGCGTAGCGGGCCGGCGTGCTGGTGTCGGATAGCGGATAACGCCGCGACACCACGTCGGCCCGCTCGGTAAAACCGTAAAGCTTCGCGCGCATCATGTCGTGGCGGAATTGCAGTTCGGGCGGGTCCTTCTTGTCCCAATATGGGGTCTTGACCAGTTCCGCCAGCGCGGCCATGCGCTCCGCGGGCATCGGGTGATTCTGCACATAGGGATCAATATAGGCCGCTGAGAACATCATCTCGTCGGCGAAGCGCTTGAATGTGTCGTACATGCCCTTGGCGGACTGGCCGGTCATGGTGAGGAAGCGAACGCCGGCGCGGTCGGCCTGTTCCTCTTGGGCGCGCTGATAGGCCAACAGCGTGTGCTGCAGGTAGGACTGCGGCGCGCTGACGACCGCGGCGCCGACATTGCCCATGTCCATGCTGCCGGAGCGCGCGCCCGCCACCATGGCGCCGACGCCGAGCAGCATGGCGACGATCGCGGCGGTCTGGGCAGTGGCAAGCTCCTGGCGCATTTTGGACAGGTGGCCGCCAACGATGTGTCCGGTCTCGTGCGCGAACACGCCGATGAGCTGATTGGGCGCGGTGGCTTGCTTCAGGGCGCCGGTAAAGATGAAGATGCGGTGCGCGTCCATGACGAACGCGTTGAACACATTTTCGTTGATGATCACCACCTGCACGTTCTGCTGGGCGAGGCCGGCCGCCCGCAGAATCGGCTGCGTGTAGTCACGCAATAGCTGCTCAATCTCCGCATCGCGAATCATCGGGATGCCGGCGGTGGATCCGGTCTGCGCCCGCGCCGGGAGGCTCCCGAACGCGATTGCGGCGGCGGCGGTCAGCGCGACGGCGCGCGTCGCTGGCCCCATCGGGCGCATCTTGCTAGGAGGTCTGGCGACAATCATGTGGGACAAAGTATCGGTCCCTCGGTCCGGGGACCCAGGCTATGGATGGAACCGGTTACGGTCAACACAGGGCCGGCGGATTGCAGAGGCGAAGCCAGACATTACGGAACCCGGCGAATACGGCAGCACCGGGGCGGCTCCGCGGGGACCGATGATCCGTCGAGACGAATTGATGCTTGAGAGGGCTAAACAGCTCTGGCAACCATCGGCGCGCAGCGCCGTGCCGCCATTCATGGTGATGGATGTCGTGGCTGCGGCAGCCCGCCTCGAGGCGCAAGGCCGCCGGATCATCCACATGGAAGTCGGCCAGCCGGCGGCGGGTGCGCCGGCTACGGCGATTGCCGCGGCGCGGGCAGCGCTCTCGTCCGCTCCCCTCGGCTATACCGAAACCCTCGGCATTGCTTCGCTGCGCCGGCGCATTGCACGCGCCTATGCCGAGTGGCATGGGCTCGACATCGATCCGGCCCGCATTGTCGTCACCACCGGCTCCTCCGCCGGCTTCATTCTGGCGTTCCTCGCCGCCTTCGAAGCGGGGGATCGCGTAGCGATGGCGCTGCCCGGCTATCCGCCCTATCGCCACATCCTCACTGCACTCGGCTGCGAGCCGGTGGGGATCGAGACCAGTGCGCCAACGCGTTGGTCGATGACCAGCGAAGCGCTGATCGCTCACCACCGCGCAAGCCCGCTCAAGGGCGTGGTGGTAGGTTCTCCCGCCAATCCGAGCGGCACGATGATGACTGCATCGGCGCTCGCCGAGCTGATCCGATGCGCCGAGGATGCCGGCATCATCGTCATCTCCGACGAGATTTATCACGGCCTCGATTACGCCTTTGCCGCAGAGTGCGCCGCGCGCATCTCGCCCGATGCCATCATCGTCAACTCTTTCTCCAAATATTTCTGCATGACCGGATGGCGGATCGGCTGGCTGGTGGTGCCGCCGCCGCTGGTACGGGCGGTTGAGCGGCTGCAGCAGAACCTCGCGATCTCGGTACCCACGCTCTCGCAAATCGCGGCCGAGGCCGCCTTCGAAGGGCGTGCGGAGCTCGAAGGAGTGCGGCGGGGCTACGAGGAAAACCGCGGCATTTTGCTCGAGGGATTGCCTCGCGTGGGCCTCGATTCATTTCTGCCCGCCGACGGCGCCTTCTATCTCTATGCCGATGTCTCGCGGTTCTCGACCGATAGCTTTGCGTTCGCGACGCGTATGCTGGAGCAGGCGGGCGTGGCGGCAACGCCCGGGGTCGATTTCGATCCGCTGCGCGGACGAAATTTCCTGCGCTTTTGCTATGCCGGCGCGCGGGAGGAGATGCGCGAAGCGGTGGAACGGATCGGCGATTGGCTGCGAAAAGGCGCGATCTGAGTGAGGTGGGGCGATGAGCGAGGCTTTGTTCGATATTCTGCGCAAGGTGACGACTGCGACGATCACCACCATGCTCCTGAAGCAAGGCATCCGGCGCTGCTGGATGAATGGTGCAAAACCGCTCGTTCCGAGGGGTGAGCGCGTTGTCGGGCGAGCGTTCACGTTGCGCTTCGTGCCGGTGCGCGAAGATCTTGCGACCCCGGAAAGCTGGGGCAATCCAATCTCGACGCGTGCTGCAATCGAGCAAATGCCGGAAGGCGCTATCGCGGTTGCCGACGCCATGGGCGTGTCGAGCGCCGGCATATTCGGCGACATTCTTTGCGCGCGCATGAAAAAGCGAAACGTCGCGGCGCTCGTTACCGACGGCGTCGTGCGCGACCGCACCGGCGTGCTGACAAGCGCGCTGCCGGTATGGTGTGCCGGGGTTGCGGCGCCGGCTTCCGTCAACGGATTGACCTTTGTCGGCTGGCAGCAGCCGATCGGTTGCGGCGGATGCGCGATATTTCCCGGGGATGTCATCGTGGCCGATGACGACGGCGCGGTCGTTATCCCGCAGCCGATGGTGGAATTCGTCGCCCGCGAGGGGGCCGAGCACGAACTCTACGAAAGCTGGGTGTTCAACGAAGTCGAGAATGGCGTGAAGCTGCCCGGCCTTTACCCGCCGGACAATGACGCCAAGGCGCGCTACGCGGCGTGGCGGAAGTCGCGGTCGTGACAGCGTAACGACTGACCTGCAGGTGCCGGTGTTGTTGAGCCAGGGCGCGAATGTTCTTCACCCTCTCCAAAATTCTCGGTTTCTTCGCCCTGCCGTCGAACCTCTTGATGGTGATCGGGCTCGTCGGCCTGGTTCTGCTGCTTACGCGGTTCACGCGGCTCGCTAGTTGGCTCATCGTAACGAGCCTTGTGCTCATTGCCGTTGCCGGATTGTCGCCGCTCGGCAATGCTCTGATCCTGCCCTTGGAGCAACGCTTCCCCCCTTGGGACGCTTCGCGCGGGCCGCCGGACGGCATCGTCGTGCTCGGCGGCGCGATCTCGCCGGATATATCGGCCGCGCGCGGCGCGGTGGCGCTCGACGAGGCGGCCGAGCGTATCACCGTCACCGCCGAGCTGGCGCGTCGCTATCCGAATGCGCGCATCGTATTTGCCGGCGGCAGCAATGCCTTGATTTTCGATGAGGGCGTCGAGGCCGCCTTCGCCGTGCGGCAATTGGAGGCTCTCGGTGTCGCGGCTGAACGAATCACGGCGGAGGAGCAGTCGCGCAATACGATCGAGAATGCGGTGTTCTCGCGCCTGCTCGCGAACCCGAAGCCGGGGGAGCGTTGGCTCCTGGTGACGTCGGCCTATCACATGCCGCGCGCGATGGCGGCATTCAGGGCGGCCGGATTCGCCGTCGAAGCTTATCCGGTCGATTGGCGCACGCGCGGGCCGATCGACGCGTTCCGGCCGTTTTCTTCGCTCGGCGACGGCCTGCGGCGGACGGATACCGCGATGCACGAGTGGGTCGGCCTCCTCACCTATCGGCTCACCGGCAAGACGGCCGCATTGTTTCCCGGCCCCTGACCGGCGCCTTGCCGACCCGGCTGTGGAATGCGGTCTTATTCCCTGTCATTCACCAATCCTTCAGCCTGTAACCAGATACTCTTCGTTTACGGGTGAGTGATTCGGTCTTGCGTGACGACGCGTCGCCTATCCTTACGCGATGTCCTCGGGGGAGGATTACCATGCCGACCGATATGCCTGCCGCCCTCGCAAGCGAGCCGGTAGAGACTGGGACTGAAGCCCAACCGGCGACGAGCGAGTGGATCGAGACCACGCTCGCCGTGCTGTTCACTGCAACGGCAGTCCTCTTCGTATCATTTCTCGCCGTGGTGACTGGCCTGGTGTGAGCGGCCGCGCCCTTGCCCGTGCGAGAGCGGTATGCTCATTCTCGCATGTGAGCTGCGAGCTGGCGGTCAATGGGGCTCCATCTGGTCATCGGCAACAAGAATTATTCCTCCTGGTCGTTCCGGCCATGGTTGGTGCTGAAAGTCGCCGGGATCGCGTTTGAGGAAACGCTGATCTCGCTCGATGCGCCCGACTTCAAGGCGCGGCTGACGGCATTGAGCGGCGCCGGCAAGGTGCCGGTGCTCATCGACGGCGACACCCACGTCTGGGAATCGCTGGCGATCCTCGAATACCTGGCCGAAAAATTCCCCGCCGCCGCTTTGTGGCCTCAGCATCCGGCGGCGCGGGCCCATGCGCGTGCGGTCGCGGCGGAAATGCACGCCGGATTCCTGCCGCTGCGGCGTCAATTGCCGATGAATGTCCGGCGGCCGGTCATGCCGTGCAAATTCGAGGCCGACGCGGCAGGCGATGTTGCGCGCATCGATGCGATCTGGAGCGAGTGCCGCGCGCGTTTCGCGGCTGCTGGGCCGTTTCTTTATGGTGCATTCGGGGCGGCCGACGCCATGTACGCCCCCGTGGTCTGGCGCTTCCACACCTACGCGGTCGAGGTGAGCGCGGCCGCCGGCGCTTATATGCGCGCGCTCATGGCGCTGCCGGCGTGGAGCGAATGGCGCGAGGCGGCAAGGCGCGAGCCTTGGGTGCTCCCGCACGATGAGATCGACTGGCCGGACGTGAAGCGGGAGTGAATGTAGCCCGGATTTCGCGAAAGCCCGCTAGCCGAGGCGTTGTTTGAGCTCGCGCAGCAGCGGCCGCTGATAGACGAGAATCTTGATCATAGCGATCGGCAGCGTGAAATAGGCGATGCGGTCGATCTCCGGAAACAGCTGCCGCCGTCCCGACCTGGGCGGCCACTCGATCTCGAACGTGTTGCTGGCGAACGGCGCCAGATCGAAATCCGCTTCGAACGCCCAAGCGTGCACCACCTTGCCGCTCTTCTGCTTGACTGGCGTCAGCGGGATAAAGTCACCCGCGGCGGCGAGATTCGTCTCTTCGGCGAATTCGCGCTGTGCCGTGCCGAGGAGATCGGCGCCGGGCTCGGCGAGGCCTTTCGGGATCGTCCACGCCCCGTCGTCTTTCTTCGCCCAGAACGGCCCGCCCGGATGCGCGAGCAGGACTTCGAGCGCGTTCCTGCGGCGGAAGGCGAGGAGACCGGCGCTGACCTCAGCACTGCGGCGCATCGGCGCAATGTCCCGATAAACTGCGGCTCTCTACCGCAGGCCTTTCTAAACAAGTCTTGCCAAATGGGCTCTCTGCATGATTTTGTCACTATTACACCCACAATGCCGGTTCCCTCGCCCATGCTCATTTGAGCGCGTCGTGGGAGGGGGGCACGCCGAACCATTTCCTGTACGGGAGCCAACGCCAATGCGATATCGATTTATCGCCACTCTTGCCGCTTTTCTTGCCGCTTTCGCGGCTCTGCTTGCGCCCATTGCCAAGGCCGATGACGCCCCCAAGGACGTCAAGGGCCTCTATCTCCTGAGCGATTATCCGGCAGTCACGCTGCGGCCGGGCGAGACCTCTTCGATTAATCTGCGGCTGCAGAATTACGATATGGCGCCTGACCGCCTGGCGTTGTCGGTTTCCGGAGTGCCCGCGGGCTGGACGGCAACGCTGATGGGCGGCGGCCAGCCGGTCGCAGCGGCGATGCCGGCGACCAATTCCAGCGTTTCGCTCGAATTGCGGCTCGACGTACCGAAGAACGCCGCCGAAGGCACGCAAACGCTTACCGTCACCGCTAGCGGAGGCTCGACGAACGCGGAACTGCCGATCGCGGTTACGCTCGCCAAGGACCTGCCGGCCAAGCTGACGCTGACGCCGCAGCTTCCCGAACTGCGCGGCACTTCGAGGTCCAGCTTCGAGTATCAACTCGGCATCAAAAACGACAGCGGCAAGAAGCTCACGGTGAGTCTCGCCGCCCAGGCGCCGCAGAATTTCGACGCCTCGTTCACCGAGCAATACGGCAGCCAGGAGCTCAACGCGGTTCCGGTCGATCCCGGTCAGACCAAGGACGTGAAGCTCAAGGTGCGCCCGCCGAACACGGCCGCCGCCGGAAGCTACAAAATCGTAGCACGAATTGGGGCCGAGGATGCCGCGGCGACCGTCGACCTTACACTCGACATCACCGGCCAGCCGAAGCTCGATGTCGGCGGCCGCGAGGGGCTTGTCTCGATGCGTGCTTCGGCCGGCAAGGAGACCTCGGTGCCGGTCGTCATCGCCAATACCGGTACCGCGCCGGCAGACGACGTCGAGCTCAGCGGTTCAGCGCCAAGCGGGTGGAAAATTACCTTCGATCCGAAGACGGTCGATCACATTGCGCCGAACGAGAACAAGGAAGTGCAGGCGCTGATCACGCCGACGGAGAAGGCAATCGCCGGCGATTACGTGACGACGATCCGCGCATCCACCCGCGGCGAGTCGGCCTCCGCCACCTTCCGCGTCACGGTGACGACCTCGACCATGTGGGGGATCGCCGGTGTCGGTATCATCGGTGTCGCTCTGCTGGTCATGGTCGGAGCGGTTGCCAGGTTCGGTCGGCGATGAACGAGGAAATCGTCATCGAGGCGAAGGGCCTCACCAAGAACTACGGGCGCGCGGTCGCCGTCGATCACATCTCGTTCACCGTCGGGCGCGGGGAGATCTTCGGATTGCTCGGGCCCAATGGGGCCGGCAAGACCACCACCATCCTGATGCTGCTCGGTCTCACCGATATTTCCGCCGGCGAGGTGCGCGTGCTCGGCTTCAATCCGGCGCGCGAGCCGCTTTCAGTCAAGCGTCGCGTCGGTTACCTGCCCGACACGGTCGGGTTCTACGATTATCTCACCGCCGCCGACAATTTGCGCTATACCGCGCGGTTGATCGGCTTCAAACAGCTCGACCGCGAGAAGAGGATCGCCGGCGCACTCGATCAGGTCGGACTTTCCGAACTTGCGGACAAGCGCGTCGGCACCTTCTCCCATGGCATGCGCCAGCGGCTGGGACTGGCCGAGATTCTCATGAAGGGCGCGCAGATCGCCATTCTCGACGAGCCGACATCCGGGCTCGACCCGCACGCCACCGCGGAACTGCTCGCCGTCATCCGCGGCTTCAAAGCAGAGGGCGTTTCGGTGCTGCTCTCCTCGCATTTGCTCGAGCGGGTGCAGAGCGTGTGCGACCGCGTCGCGTTATTCAGCGGCGGCCGCATCGCGCTGATGGGCTCGGTGGCCGATCTCGGCCGCGAAGTCCTCGGCGGCGGCTACGTGGTCGACATCGAGGCCGACGGCGCCGGCCTCGCCGAGCGGCTCGCGCTTATTCCCGGCGTCAGCGGCGTCGAGCAGACCGGCATCGGCAAGCTGCGTCTGCACGCCGACCGTGACGTTCGTCCGGAAGCGGCGGTCGAGGTGGTGGCGATGCAGGGCCGCCTCAAATATCTCGGCGTCCAGGAGCCGAGCCTCGACGCCATCTACACCCGCTATTTCGAGACCCGACCCAACGAGGAAATGGCCATGAAGGAAGGAACGCTGCATGCGGCGTGAAGGCTCGGCCTTTCAGGGCCTCGGCGTGGTCATGCTCAAGGAGCTGTCGGACCACCTGACCAGCGTGCGCATGCGCGTGCTCGAGTGGCTCGTAGTGCTGGTCGCGCTCGCGGCGCTTTATGGCGCCATTCAGCAGATCAAGGAGACGACGGCGGAGGATCCGTTCCTGTTCCTGCGCCTGTTCACGACCTCGCGCGAACCGCTGCCCTCGTTTGTCTCCTTCATCTCCTTCCTGGTGCCGCTGATGGCGATCGGTCTCGGCTTCGACGCCGTCAACGGCGAGTACAACCGGCGCACGCTGTCGCGCATCCTCGCCCAACCGATCTATCGGGACGCGCTGTTGTTCGGAAAATTTCTCGCCGGGCTCATTACGCTTGCGATCAGCCTGATTACGCTGTGGCTGCTGGTGATCGGGCTCGGGCTGCTGCTGATCGGGATTCCGCCCGGCGCCGAGGAAATCGGCCGCAGCTTTCTCTTTCTCCTGGTGACCATCATCTACGCCGGCGTGTGGCTCGCGCTGGCGCTCTTGTTCTCGATCCTGTTCCGCTCGCCCGCGACCGCGGCGCTCGTCACCCTCGGCCTATGGCTGTTCCTCACGTTCATATGGCCGGTGCTCGCCGGCGCCGTCGCGCAAATCATCGCGCCGCTGGATCCGCGCTATATCGCACTGGGATTGCAGACGCCGGCGACCGCGGAGATGGAGCAAATTTTGGCGCGTCTGTCGCCATCGACGCTGTTTGCCGAAACCGTGGTGGCGCTCCTTGATCCGACCACGCGCTCGTTGGGGCCGATCTATCTGAGCCAGCTTCAGGGTGCCGTGCTCGGCGCGCCGCTGCCGCTGTCCGAGAGCATGTTGATCGCCTGGCCGCAAACGGTCGGCATGATCGCGAGCGCCATCGTGCTGTTCGTCATCGGCTACGTGATCTTCCAGCGTCAGGAAGTGCGCGCATAGAGCTTGATCCCAAAAAAGCCTGTCCCGGACCCGATCCAGGGTGGATGCTGGTGTTCGGCAAAGATCATGCGCAAATGAATAAGAGCAAGGGCGGCGCGGAAGCCGCCCTCGGCGCGCCTCCTTTCCCCAAGCCCGACCGAAGAATCCTGCAGCACGCCACGCGGGGCGCGTTGCGCCGGCGCTCGCATCATAGTCAAATCGGGCTCAATGAGAGGGATTCGTGACCGCCATCGCAACGAAGGTTAATACCGCGTCGCCAGAGTTCCGCGCTAACGAGGCGGAGATGCGCGCACTGATCGCGGAACTGCAAGAACGGCGCGCCAAAACCGCCGAGGGCGGGCTGCCGCGCTCCCGCGAACGTCACCTTTCGCGTGGAAAACTCCTGCCGCGCGAGCGCGTGATGACGCTCATCGACCCGGGCGCGCCGTTCCTCGAATTATCCCCGCTCGCCGCCAACGGCATGTATGGCGAGCCCATTCACGCCGCCGGAATCATCACCGGCATCGGCCGCGTCGCCGGCCGCGAATGCGTGATCGTGTGCAATGATTCCACCATCAAGGGCGGCACCTATTACCCGATGACGGTGAAAAAGCATTTGCGCGCGCAGGAGATCGCCCGCGAAAACCGGCTGCCCTGCATCTACCTCGTCGATTCCGGCGGCGCCAACCTGCCGCAATGGCCCGATGTGTTTCCCGACCGCGAGCATTTTGGCCGCATCTTTTACAATCAGGCGACATTGTCGGCTGCCGGTATTTTCCAGATCGCGGTGGTGATGGGCTCATGCACCGCGGGCGGCGCCTACGTGCCGGCGATGTCGGACGAGACCATTATCGTGCGCAACCAGGGCACCATCTTTCTCGGCGGCCCGCCGCTGGTGAAGGCGGCAACCGGCGAAGTGGTCTCGGCCGAAGAACTCGGCGGCGCCGACGTGCACGCGAAAAAATCCGGCGTCGCCGATTACTACGCCGAGAACGACCGCCATGCGCTTACGCTGTGCCGTCGCATCGTCGCCAATTTGAACACGAAGAGGTCGATCGACATACCGCTCGCCAAGCCCGCCGAGCCGAAATACGAGGCGAGCGAACTCGACGGCATCGTGCCGGTCGACCTCAAGAAGCAATACGACGTGCGCGAAGTGATCGCGCGCCTCGTCGACGGCTCCGAGTTCGACGAGTTCAAGGCGCTCTACGGCACCACGCTGGTCACCGGCTTCGCGCACATTCACGGTATTCCGGTCGGTATTCTCGGCAACAACGGGATTTTGTTCTCGGAGAGCGCGCTCAAGGCCGCGCATTTCATCGAGCTTTGCTGCCAGCGCCGCATTCCGCTGCTTTTCCTGCAGAACATCGTCGGCTTCATGGTGGGGCGCGACTACGAGGCCGGCGGCATCGCCAAGGACGGCGCCAAGATGGTGATGGCCGTCGCCTGCGCCCAG